>Ga0209848_1000063_pt1 | contig 57761 bp, 50 predicted proteins | sample OrgsoiDNA_201062_FD_185810 | JGI IMG/M metagenome (GOLD analysis project Ga0209848, IMG submission 185810) | Permafrost soil microbial communities from the Arctic, to analyse light accelerated degradation of dissolved organic matter (DOM) -... | ecosystem: Environmental > Terrestrial > Soil >...
ACATGGAACGAATGCTTGCCGAGGTCAATACCGATGAGCGTAACGTTTTGCATGATGATCCCCTTCAGAAAGAAAAACACCCTGTCAGCGTACCGCTCACAGGGTGGGGGTGACCATCTTATTAAGCCCCGCAGTGCGGGGCTTTTAGTGACTCACGTCAGAACAACTTAAGGCAGAATTGAAGGCTGATCTGCGCCCTCTTTCTCGACTTTCTGTTGCAACATGTGTTCGCGTCTCATCCCGAGTTTCAGGGCCAGCGCGGACGCCACGTAGATTGACGAAGCAGTACCAATCGACACCCCAATCAACATGGTCAGTGAGAAGCCACGTAACATTGCACCACCAAACAGATACAACATCAGGATCACGACTAACGTCGTACCGGATGTGATTAATGTTCTGTGCAACGTCTGGGTCAACGACACGTTAAAGATTTCGTAAGGTGTCCCGCGACGGATCTTGCGGAAGTTCTCACGAATACGGTCCGATACCACGATGCTGTCGTTAAGCGAGTAACCGATAACCGACATCAACGAAGCGACAATGGTCAAGTCAACCTCGATATGAAACAACGAGATAACGCCCATGGTGATCACAACGTCGTGAGCAAGCGAGATAACAACACCTGCGGCCAAACGCCACTCGAAGCGGAAACCGACGTAAAGCAGGATAGCGATCAACGCCACTAACAGCGCCATAGCACCGTTCTGCGCCAAATCGGCCCCTACGCTCGGCCCAACGAACTCGATGCGTTTCACCTGGGCATTCTGGCTGGTCGTTTCGTTAATCACGCTAAGAACTTTGGTACCCAGAACCTGGCCGCCTGTTTCACCTTTAGTCGGTGGCATGCGTACCATGATGTCACGGCTGCTACCAAAGTTCTGTACCAGCGGTTCTGCGAATCCTGCTTTCTCAAGCGCTGCGCGCATCACGTCCAAATCCGCAGGTTTTTCCAGCGAGATTTCGATGACTGTACCGCCAGTGAAATCCAGACCCCAGTTGAAACCTTTCACACCGATAATGGCGATAGAAAGGATCAACAGGAAACCGGAGATACCGAAAGCCCAGTAATCCCAGCGCATAAAGTCATAGACTCTACGGCCATGGTTTAATTGTTCAACAGTATATTCCTGTGCCACAACGCACTCCTCAGATAGACAGCTTTTTGATGCGCTTGCCGCCGTACAACAGGTTTACGATGGCACGGGTACCGATGATTGCGGTAAACATTGACGTCGCTACACCAATACCGGTTGTAATCGCAAAGCCTTTAATTGCCCCGGTGCCGACGGCATACAGGATGATGACCTTGATTAGCGTCGTAACGTTGGCATCAAAGATGGAGCTGAACGCGCCTTTGTACCCTTCCTCAATGGCCTGCTGTATTGAACGTCCGTTACTAAGTTCTTCCTTAATACGTTCGTTGATCAGCACGTTGGCATCAACCGCTACCGCAAGGGTTAATACGATACCCGCAATACCCGGCATGGTGAGCGTCGCCCCTGGTATCAGAGACATGATCCCAACAATAAGCACCAGGTTAGCAATCAGCGCAGAGGTCGCAATCAGGCCAAACTTCTTATAGAAGAACAGCATGAAGATAATTGAGACCGCAAGTCCTGCCAGACAGGCTTCCAGACCTTGCTTGATGTTTTCCATACCCAAGGTCGGACCGATAGTACGTTCTTCAACAATCTGAATTGGCGCAATCAGGGCACCAGCGCGCAGCAGCAGAGAGAGCTGACGGGCTTCATTCGGATCATTAACGCCGGTAATACGGAAGCTGTTACCCAGACGTGACTGAATCGTCGCCACGTTGATCACTTCTTCCTGCTTAGCCAGAATCGAACGACCGTTGGCATCTTTATTACCGCTGTCTTTGTACTCCACAAACAGGGTCGCCATCGGTTTACCGATGTTGTCCTTGGTGAAGTTAGACATGGCGTTGCCGCCTGCGCTGTCAAGGGAGATGTTAACCTGCGGCTGGTTGTACTCGTCCATGTTGGACGTTGAGTCAGTGATATGATCGCCGGTCAGGATCACGCGCTTGTACAAGACAACCGGGCGACCTTCACGGGTATTTTTCACTTCGCTGTCACCCGGCACGCGGCCAGATGCTGCAGCAGTGGCATCAACGTTGGTATTAACCAGACGGAATTCCAATGTCGCCGTCGCACCTAAAATTTCTTTAGCGCGTGCTGTGTCCTGAATACCAGGCAGTTCAACGACGATGCGGTCAGCACCCTGACGCTGTACCAGTGGCTCAGCGACACCCAACTGGTTCACACGGTTACGCAGAATATTGATGTTCTGCTGAACAGCGTATTCACGGGCTTCGTTCAGACGCTCATCGGTCATCACAACGCGTGCAGCGTTACTACCGCTGGCACTGATCACCAAATCACGGTGGCGTGGAGAGAGATAGCTGATGGCACTGTCACGGGTCGCGGCATCACGGAAAGTGACTTCAGTACCGTAATTGTCGATTTTACGCACCGTCGCGTAAGGAATATTTTTCTCGCGCAAATCGCTACGCATGTTGTCCATGGTCTGCTCTTGCAGCTTGCTCAGTGCGGTATCCATGTCAACTTCCATCAGGAAGTGCACACCACCACGCAGGTCAAGACCGAGCTTCATCGGCTCAGCACCCATCATGCTTAACCATCGCGGCGTTGCCGGCGCAAGGTTAAGTGCAATAACAAATTTGTCGCCCAGGGCGCTGGTGAGGGCTTCGCGTGCGCGCAGCTGTACATCAGTGTCTTTAAAGCGGGCAAGGATCTGACCATTTTCCAGGGCAATAGATTTGCTCTGGATCTTGTCTTGATCTAATACGTTTTTGACTTGGTCCAGCGTTGCAACACTGGCGTCGGAGCCCCGAGCGCCAGTAATTTGAACAGCCGGATCCTCACCATAAAGGTTGGGAAGTGCATATAGCAGACCGACGATGATCACAACGATCAGCATCAGATACTTCCACAAAGGATAACGGTTTAACACGGCAGTTCCCTTCGGGAAAATCGAAAATTAAAGAGCCTTCATCGTACCTTTCGGCAGAACGGCAGCCACGAAGTCACGCTTGATCATCACTTCAGTGGTGTCATTCAGCGCGATAACAACATAACCGGTTTCGGCTACTTTGCTTACGCGACCGATCAGACCACCGGTGGTCATCACTTCGTCACCTTTACCGATGGAGTCCATCAGTTTTTTGTGTTCTTTAGAGCGTTTCTGTTGCGGGCGCAGGATCATGAAATAGAAAATCAGACCAAATACCACCAGCATGATGACCAGAGAGTAAGGACTTCCCTGTGACGGTGCGCCGGAAGCAGCGACTGCATCGGAAATGAAAAGACTCATTTAAATTCCCTCATTGTTGTTATGAAACATGACGATAAGCCGCCTGTTTCTGTTGAATCGACGCGTTTAAAAGCACCGCCAAAATGGCGACGCCAGGTAAATTGTTGACATCAGCTTGTGATATCAAAAATCTGCTATCAGAACGTGGTTTTCCAAAACTTTTACGAATCAGAAGTTTAGAGGCGGAACCTCTTTCCCTTTACCCTCGTAGAAGTCTTTTACAAACAGCTCTAATTTACCCTCTTCAATGGCCTGGCGTAAACCCGCCATCAAACGCTGGTAATAACGCAGATTATGAATGGTATTCAAACGTGCACCCAGTATTTCGTTGCAACGGTCGAGATGATGCAAGTAGGCACGGCTATAATTGCGGCACGTGTAACAGTCACAATGCTCATCAAGGGTCGTGGTGTCGTCTTTATATCGGGCATTACGGATTTTCACGATGCCATCGGTGACGAACAAGTGGCCGTTGCGCGCATTACGCGTTGGCATAACACAGTCAAACATGTCTACGCCACGACGCACGCCTTCGACCAAATCTTCAGGTTTCCCGACACCCATCAGATAACGCGGTTTGTCTTCTGGGATCTGCGGGCAGACATGCTCAAGAATGCGGTGCATGTCCTCTTTCGGCTCGCCCACTGCCAGGCCGCCCACAGCGTAACCATCAAAGCCGATATCTACCAGCCCTTTTAATGATACATCTCGTAAATCTTCGTAAACACTGCCCTGAATAATTCCGAACAAAGCATTCTTATTATTCAATTCGTTGTGACGATCACGGCTGCGTTTTGCCCAGCGCAGTGACATCTCCATCGAACGCTTGGCGTAATCCCAGTCAGCAGGGTATGGCGTACATTCATCAAAGATCATCACGATGTCAGAACCGAGATCATTTTGGATCTCCATCGACTTTTCAGGGCTGAGGAAGACCGGATCGCCGTTGATCGGGTTGCGGAAATGCACGCCCTCTTCTTTGATCTTACGCATCGCGCCCAGGCTGAATACCTGGAAGCCGCCTGAATCGGTGAGGATCGGGCCATGCCAGTTCATGAAATCATGCAGATCGCCATGTAACTTCATGATCTCCTGACCTGGGCGCAACCACAGGTGGAAAGTGTTGCCGAGCAGGATCTGCGCGCCAGTCTCTTTCACTTCTTCCGGCGTCATACCTTTTACCGTGCCGTAAGTACCAACAGGCATAAAGGCAGGAGTTTCAACCACGCCACGTTCGAAAACCAGACGTCCGCGACGCGCGCGGCCATCAGTGGTGCTTAATTCGTACTTCACATTGCCTCCAGCATCAGAGAAACAGTCTGATGAGGTTTACTCCGCGACGCTATGCGCGGAAAAATTAAGCCCAAATGTACCGAGTACGTCCGGGCCGGTGATCACTGGCTGACCACTTCAAGCGGTGCCAGAGGATTACGGTTGATGAACATCGCATCACCGTAACTAAAGAAGCGGTACTGCTCAACCACCGCCTGATGGTACGCATTCATCGTGTTTTTATATCCGGCAAACGCGGATACCAGCATGATTAACGTCGATTCAGGCAGGTGGAAATTAGTGATCAGGGCATCAATCACCTGATAATGATAGCCGGGATAAATGAAAATTTTAGTATCGCCAAAGAATGGCGCAATCAATGCATTCTCTGCGGCTTTGGCTGCACTTTCCAGTGAGCGCACAGACGTAGTACCCACGGCGACAACCCGCTTGCCACGGGCTTTACAGGCCAGCACCGCATCCACCACGTCCTGAGGCACTTCGGCATACTCCGCGTGCATCACATGTTCTTCGATAGTCTCTACTCTCACCGGCTGGAAGGTGCCGGCACCCACGTGCAGCGTCACAAAAGCAAACTCAACACCCTTCTCTTTCAGGGCATCCATCAGCGGTTGGTCGAAGTGCAGACCGGCGGTCGGTGCGGCGACAGCGCCGAGACGCTCGCTGTAAACCGTCTGGTATAACTCACGGTCAGCGTCTTCATCAGGGCGATCGATATAAGGAGGCAACGGCATATGGCCGATTTCATCAAGCAACGTGAAGACATCGCGATCTTCATTAAATTCGAGTTCAAACAGCGTGTCGTGGCGTGCCACCATAGTGGCTTTAATATTTTCGTTATCGCCTAACAGCAGTTCTGCGCCCGGTTTGGGCGATTTTGAGGCCCGAACGTGCGCCAGAATGCGTTTAGTATCGAGCACGCGTTCGACCAGGACTTCAATTTTACCGCCGCTGGCTTTACGGCCAAACACGCGTGCAGGGATAACCCGGGTATTGTTGAAGACCAGCAGATCACCCGCCTCCAGTTTGTCGAGCAGGTCCGTAAAAATGCCGTGCGTCAGTTCGCCGGTCGGTCCATCCAGCGACAACAAACGGCAGCCGCTGCGCTGGGTCTGCGGATAGCGGGCAATCAGGGACTCGGGGAGTTCAAAAGAAAAATCGGCAACGCGCATGGCTTTTCACTTCACTTAACGGACAAAAACAGGCGGCTTAGTCTAGAGGTCCGGGCCTTTTGCTGCAAGCTTCTACCGTAATTAAGCGGGCGGCAAACGTGTCCTTTGTCATGTTTTCCGCGCTATAATGCCGGAATGAATTTTTTAGCTCATCTCCACCTGGCCTCACTGGCCAACAGCTCACTGCTGGGTAACCTGCTGGCTGACTTCGTGCGTGGCAATCCTGAAGGGCTTTATTCTGACACCATTGTCAGCGGGATCCGCATGCACCGCCGGGTTGACGTTATGACCGACAGCCTGCCGGAAGTCAAAATCGCCCGCAGCTATTTCCGTGAAGAGTTTCGCCGCGTCGCCCCCATCACACTTGATGTGATGTGGGATCACTTCCTGTCACGCCACTGGGACATGCTGGTGCCAAATATTTCACTGGAAGAGTTTATCGGCCATTGTCAGTTGGAAATTGAGCCGCAGTTACCGCACATGCCTGAGCGCTTTCAAAATCTGAATGCCTGGTTGTGGCCAGACCGCTGGATGCAACGCTATGCTGCCCTGCCGTTTATCAGCCAGGTATTAAAGGGGATGGCGTCACGTCGGCCTAAACTTAGCGCACTGTCAGGTTCTTTCCATGACCTTGAACTGAACTATGACGCACTCGAACAACTTTTCTGGCAGTTTTATCCGCAAATGATGCAACAGGCGATAAAACAACAGATCTGACTCACCGCCTGAAATAGTGTGAGGCAGGACGCAATTCCATGCAATTCAGTCGGTTATTCATAGATTAAACTGGGATCTGACTCACAGACTGATAGCCAGATACTATCTGATTGATTGGTCTGATGGGGTTTATTCGCTTGTCTTCAGCCCCTATACTAGCTAGCGAATTATACATCCTATTCTCTTACCTACTATAAAGGAGTTCTTATGGTCCTGGTAACTCGTCCAGCCCCAGATTTCACCGCAGCAGCAGTTCTTGGTAGCGGCGAAGTTGTTGAAAACTTCAACTTCAAAAAACACACTGCAGGCAAACCTACTGTTATTTTCTTCTGGCCAATGGACTTCACCTTCGTGTGTCCTTCTGAGCTGATCGCTTTTGATCACCGTTACGAAGAATTCCAGAAACGTGGCGTAGAAGTTGTAGGTGTTTCCTTCGACTCCGAATTCGTTCACAACGCATGGCGTAACACGCCGGTTGAGAAAGGCGGTATCGGTCCGGTTAAATACGCGATGGTCGCTGACATCAAACGCGAAATTCAGAAAGCCTACGGTATTGAACATCCGGACGCTGGCGTTGCACTGCGCGGCTCTTTCTTGATCGACAAAGAAGGCGTTGTTCGTCACCAGGTCGTTAACGACCTGCCACTGGGCCGTAACATCGACGAAATGCTGCGCATGGTTGACGCATTGCAGTTCCACGAAGAGCATGGCGAAGTGTGCCCGGCTCAGTGGGAAAAAGGCAAAAAAGGCATGGGCGCATCTCCAGATGGCGTAGCTAAATACCTGTCTGAAAACGCTTCAAACCTGTAATCCTCTTTCGGATTTTAAGGTCAATAACGGTCAGCTTCGCTGGCCGTTTTTTTTACCTGCCTTCCAACTCCTTCACATATTCGTAACAAATCTCTGCGTCTTCCCCTGAATAAAAGCTACTCTCAATACGTCCTTTTGCCTGCTGTGCAACGCCTGAAGAACTGGCGCGTACCTTGCATAGATCCTCTGGGCGAAATGGACGCGATCGCCATCAAAAAAGCGTTATCACACAAGAGCCTGAAGGTTCTGATATTAAAATGACAGGGTAATAAACAGGAGTTTATATGTGGGTAATTCCATGGAAAAAATCGCTCATCGCGCTGGCCATGCTGTCCAGTGCACCGCTGTATGCGGCCTCTAACCCCGCAGTCGAAGCCAAAAACGGCATGGTGGTGACCTCACAATACCTGGCCTCACAAGTGGGCGTGGACATTCTGAAGATGGGCGGCAACGCCATTGATGCCGCCGTCGCCGTGGGCTATGCGCAGGCCGTAGTGAATCCGTGCTGTGGCAATATCGGCGGAGGCGGCTTTATGACCGTCCATCTGGCGGATGGCAAAGATACCTTTATCAACTTCCGCGAAACCGCACCGGCCGCAGCCAGCGCGGACATGTATCTCGACGCCGACGGCAAAGTGAAGAAAGACGCCAGTCTGTATGGCTACCTGGCCTCCGGCGTCCCCGGCACCGTGCTCGGCATGGATACCGTTCAGCGCGAGTACGGTAAGCTGACCCGCAAACAGGTGATGGCACCGGCCATTAAGCTGGCCCGCCAGGGTTTTGTTCTGACCCGCGCCGATACCGACATTCTCGATACCACCGTAAAACGCTTTAAACAAGACCCTGAAGCCGCACGTATTTTCCTGCGTAAAGATGGCACTGCCCTGCAACCGGGCGACAAACTGGTGCAAAAGGATCTGGCGAATACGCTTGAAGCCATATCTCAGCGCGGCCCGGATGCGTTTTATAAAGGCAAAATTCCTCAGGCAGTAGAGGCGGCTTCCAAGAAAGGGGGCGGGATTCTTACCGCTGCCGACTTCGCCAGCTATAAAGTCACCGAAACAGCGCCCATAACCTGTAGCTATCGTGGCTATAAGTTTGTGTCAGCACCACCGCCGAGTTCAGGCGGTGTGACGATGTGTGAAATTCTTAATATCGTCGAAGGCTATGACCTGAAAAGCATGGGCTTCAACTCAGCGGCGTCTATCCACTATTTAACCGAAGCCATGCGTCACGCCTATATGGACCGTAATACCTATCTGGGTGACCCGGAATTCGTTAAAAACCCGATTGACCGCCTGGTCAGCAAAAGCTACGCGGAAGAAATTCGTAAAAAAATTGAAGCGGATAAAGCCACACCATCGGCTCAGGTTCAACCCGGGATGGAACCGCATGAAAAACCGGAAACCACCCATTACTCGATTGTTGATAAAATGGGCAATGCGGTCTCCACCACTTATACCGTTAACGGCCGCTTTGGTTCCGTGGTGATAGCCCCCGGCACTGGCTTCTTCCTCAATGACGAAATGGATGATTTCACGGTAAAAATTGGGGAGAAAAACCTCTATGGATTGGTACAAGGCAGCCGCAACTCTATCGCCCCCGGTAAGCGCCCACTTTCGTCGATGAGCCCGAGTTTAGTGACCAAAGACGGCAAAATCTTTATGGTGCTCGGCTCTCCGGGCGGTTCCCGCATCATCACCATTACGCTGCAAACCGCACTCAACGTCATCGACTATGGAATGCCACCACAGGAAGCGGTCGATGCACCGCGTATCCATCATCAGTGGTTGCCGGACGAAGTCTATTACGAGCAGCGCGGTGTCTCGGCTGACAGCCTGAATATTCTGGCCAAGATGGGATACAAAATGGTTGAACAGACCCCATGGGGCGCAGCAGAGCTGATTCTTGTCGGATTACCGGGCGCAGCTGGCGTAGTCTCAGCGAACTCTGGTAACGATTCGGCAGTATCAGGAAAAGTCCGTGAGGGCTATCTGTATGGCGCGAACGATGTACGCAGACCCGCGGGTGCGGCCATCGGCTATTAACCCTCATCCTTAAAGTTGTCTCTGCATTGACTGCCTTGATACAACTCGAATGATTTTGGTTAACGGTAACTCATTAATAAAAAAGCCCCCGATATCGCAATGATATCGGGGGCTTTTCTTTACCCTAAGGTAAGTGCTTGCTTACGCCTGGTTGCTTAGCGCCAGTGCTTCTTTCTTACGATCGTTACGCAGCTTAAACGCGTAACCGACCAGCAGCACTACTACCCAGACCAAACCGACATAGAGAGATACGCGGGTATCCGGGAAGTAACCGATCAGGCCGATGATGAACACCAGGAAGAGGATGCCAAATACCGAAGTGTACATGCCGCCACGCAACGGAAATTCCAGCTCTTTAATCTGTTGTTTACTGAGTTTTCGGCGAAAACCAATCTGCGAGAATAGGATCATAATCCACACCCAGACGGTGGCGAACGTCGCCAGAGACGCAATCACCAGAAATACGTTGGAGGGCATAATGTAGTTAAGATAAACCGCAATCAGCAGTGCGCCCATCATCACCAAAACCGTGACCCACGGCGTCCCCAGACGTGACACCTTGCTGAACATTTTAGGCGCCTGCCCTTGTTCGGCCATCCCGTGCAGCATACGGCCAACGCCGAAAACGTCACTGTTAATGGCAGAAAGAGAGGCGGTGATCACCACGAAATTCAGAATACCCGCCGCCACGGTGATACCCATATGCTGGAACGTCAACACGAACGGACTGCCTTGCGTGCCCACCTGATCCCACGGGAAAATCGACATAATCACAAACAGCGTCCCCACGTAGAACACCAGAATACGCAATGGAACAGAGTTAATCGCTTTAGGAATCGACTTCTTCGGATCTTCAGCTTCACCGGCGGTAATACCAATGATTTCAATGCCACCGTAGGCAAACATCACCAGTTGCAGCGAGAAAATCGTGCCCATAATCCCCTGACTGAAGAACCCACCGTGGCTCCACAGATTGTGAATGCCGGTCGCCTGCCCGCCGTTGCCGATGCCCCAGAAAATAATGCCAAAGCCCGCCACAATCATGATGATGATGGTAAAGACTTTGAAAAAGGAGAACCAAAATTCCAGTTCGCCGAAAACCCGGACGCTCACCAGATTAATCGCACCGATAATCAGTACCACGCTCAGCACCCAGGTCCACTGCGGGACATCCGGGAACCAGACGCCCATGTAAATGCCGAACGCTGTCACGTCGGCAATCGCCACGATCAGGATTTCAAAACAGTAGGTCCAGCCGGTGATGTAACCCGCCATCGGCCCGAGATAATCTTGCGCGTAACGCGAGAAAGAGCCGCTCTGAGGATTGTTAACCGACATCTCACCCAGGGCGCGCATGATAATGAACGCGATAATCCCGCCGACCAGATAGGCCAGCAATACGCTGGGACCGGCCATTTTGATGGCATCCGCCGAACCGTAAAACAGGCCCGTACCGATAGCCGAACCGAGGGCCATAAAGCGGATATGTCGGGTAGTCAGACCGCGCTTTAGCTTGGTTGCAGGCGGCTCTTTCTCAACAGACGTTTGCTCAACTGATTGCTGCATGTGAATTAATCCAATTCCTGTTTTCATCAAAAGTGATGAGAGGCGGTGATCTAAACCAATGAAAAAGCCACGGAAGGGATCCCGTGGCCTGTGTGGCGAAAATCAATTATATGATCTAAACATCACGTCCGTGAACCATCAATACACATCACTGATGGGCGGTGACACTGCGCGGACCGCTGATTTTGTCATAGATACCGACCAGAACCAGCATCACCAGCGAAGGCGGTAACCATGCCAGCCCCTGGGCTGCCAGCGGCAGATGTGAGGTCCAGGCGGGCATGAAGTCAGCCAACGCGGACGCTTTTACGCCGTCGAGGATGCCGAACACAAAGCTGACCAGCATCACCGGCGCCACGATACGAGTGGTGTTATTCCACCAGCGCAGTGTGAAGCTCAGGACCACCAGTGCGATACATGGCGGGTAAATCGCCGTGAGTACCGGAATGGAGATCTGAATCAGGTGGCTCAGGCCGAGATTGGACACCAGCATGGAGAACAGCCCCAGAATAAACACCAGTGACTTATACGAGAGCGGCAGATATTGTGCGAAGAACTCGGCACAGGCGCAGGTCAGGCCAACCGCCGTCACCATGCAGGCGACAAATATCAGAGCGGCCAGGAAGAAGCTGCCGACACCACCGAAAGTATGTTCAACATAGGCATGCAGGATCACCGCACCGTTGGCAGCATCCGGCACCAGTGAAGCACTGTTTTTACCGAGTTTAAACAGGCTCAGGTAGACCAGCATCAGGCCAACACCGGCAATCAAACCCGCCAGTATGGTGTAACGGGTCAGTAATTTGGCATCCGTAACGCCACGTGAACGCGCCGCATTGACAATGACAATCCCGAACACCATCGCGCCCAGCGTGTCCATGGTCAGATAACCATTGACGAACCCGGTGGAGAACGGCACAGCATGATAGGCGTCGGTAGCCGGAATGCTCTGCCCAGCAGGCCACAACACGGCAGCAATGCCCAGCACAGCCAGTGCAACCATCTTCAGCGGTGCCAGGAAGTGACCGACAGTATCAAGTAATTTCCCAGGATAAAGGGAGATACCAATCACCAGCGCAAAATAGAGCACGCTATAAATAAACAACGGCAGCGGACCATCACCGGTCAGGGGCGCGATACCCACTTCGAAAGAAACGGTTGCGGTACGCGGTGTTGCAAACAGAGGGCCAACGGCGAGATAGCAGACCGTGGCCAACAGTAAACCGGCAGCGCGGCCAATCGGCGTACTCAGGGCGTCAACACCGCCACCGACGCGCGCCAGCGCAATGACGGTCATGACAGGAAGGCCGACCGCCGTCACCATAAATCCGGCAGCAGCCCACCAGACTTCATGCCCGGCTTGTAAACCGACCATCGGTGGGAAAATGATATTCCCGGCACCGACGAATAAGGCGAAGGTCATAAAACCCAGCGCCAGAATATCTTTGCTTGCTAAACGAGTACTCATGATAGGTGTCGTGATGCCTGTTCAAATGAATAAAAGTAACCAATGCTGGCACCCTGCTCTTTCGTCATGAAGATAATGCCGTGAGGTGCGGCCATTAACGCCAATGTGAGGGCAGAAAGGAGCTTATAAACGCCTGATGATATGCAGATAAAGAAGTTGTTATACAGGGAATATCGAGCGACAGCGCGGGCTAAGGTAAACGTTTATAGTGCGGAAAGGCAAGTCGCGATCCAAAAAGCAGAGTCTTTCACCAGATAATTACTTAAAAGCAGTAAATAGTACTAAATAAGCATCGAAACACATCACATGATATGTATGATTTTTCAACAAGCAAAGCACAAGATATACACGAATGCCCCTAAAAGTGCGTGAAACAACCAGGTTACGGTCATTTCACGCACGTTTATAAAGTGTTAACCAAGCGTTAAGCTACTGATTTTCAACCATCACCAAACCCGGGCAGCGATATCCACCACCAGTTTCAGCTTCGCCCACTGCTGCTCTTCAGTCAGGCTGTTTCCCTCTTCCGTCGAGGCAAAACCGCATTGCGGGCTAAGGCAAATCTGGTTGATATCAAGAAATTCAGCCGCTTCCGTCAGACGGTTTTCCACCGTTTTCGCCAGCTCCAGTTGGCCTGATTTCGTCGTAATCAAGCCAAGCACCGCCTGCTGATGGCCCGGTTTGATGAAACGTAACGGTTCAAATCCACCGGAGCGCTCGTTGTCATATTCCAGGAAGAAAGCATCGATATTAACGCCGCCGAACAGAATTTCAGCCACTGGCTCGTATCCGCCTTCGGAGATCCAGGTGGAGCGAAAGTTACCACGGCACACGTGCAGACCAATCACCAGATCGTCTGGTTTGCCGGCAATGGCTTTATTAAGCACATCGGCGTAAGTACGCGCTAACTCCTCTGGCGAATCACCCCGTTCGCGGATCTGCTGCTTCTGATCTTCGGAACACAAGTAAGCCCACACGGTGTCATCAAGTTGCAGATAACGGCAACCGGCGTCGTAGAACGCTTTGATTGCGTCACGGTACACCTGCGCCAGATCGTCAAAATACGCTTTCAGATCCGGGTAAATCTCTTTGCTGATCGCATCACGACCACCGCGGAAATGCATCACGCTTGGGCTCGGAATGGTCATTTTCGGCGTGGCAGAACCGCTGATGCTTTTCAGGAAGCGGAAATCTTCCAGCATCGGATGATCGCTAAACCCCAGCTTGCCGGTGACTTTGATGCTGCGTGCCTTGGTCTGCACGCCGTTGAACTGGATCCCCTGCACCGCATCGTAGCCTTCCACGCCGTCCAGCCCCTCGAAGAAATCGAAATGCCACCACGCGCGGCGGAACTCGCCGTCAGTCAAGACCGCTAAACCGGCTTCCCGTTGCAACTCAACTACTCGGCGAATTTCTTTATCTTCGACCGCACGTAACTGCCCGGCATCGATCTCACCTGCCTGAAACTGCTTACGCGCCTGTTTGATGGCTGCCGGGCGTAAAAAACTGCCAACGACGTCAGCACGGAATGGAGGGGTTGTACGTTGCATGAAAATCTCCTGAATGCGCACCCCGCCGCTGGCGAAGAGCGAATAATTTACAAAGTAAATAATCACCTTAAGTTACATAAAGCCATCTGGATGGCTAAACATCTTTAAGGCTATCCTGTCACGCAAAGGTTTCACCGACAAACGAGGATTTTTCATAGGACGTGAAGGAAATTCATGATGAAGAGGAGATTCGCGCAAGGCAAAAATAGAAAGCTGCCAGATCAGCAGCTTTCAGATTTAATCCGGATGTTTCACCCGCACACCGCTGTTTTGCCCCGCTGGCACAATCAGCCGCTGCGGCAGAGTGAACATAAAGCGGGTGCCAGTGCCCACTTCACTGATGATATCCAGCTTGGCGTTGTGATGGCTCAGCGCATGTTTGACGATCGCCAGCCCCAGTCCGCTGCCGCCGGTCTGGCGTGAGCGGGCTTTATCCACACGATAAAATCGTTCAGTCAGGCGCGGCAGATGCTGCGGTGCAATTCCCGGTCCGTTATCACTGACCTGAAACTGCGCACCCAGCGGCGTCTGCTGCCAGCTGACTTCAATACGGGTGCCCGCGGGGGTGTGGTTCACTGAGTTATACACCAGGTTCGACACCGCACTGCGCAGTTGATCTTCATTGCCGAATACCTGCAGCTTGTCGTTTACGCGGAACACAATCTCATGACGGCCACTGCTCAGCGTCTGCACTTCCCGCTCAAGCATGCCCAGCATCAACGGCATATCCACCCGTTCATTGAGATCAATATTGGTGGCAGCCTCGATGCGTGACAGCGTCAGCAGCTGTTTCACCAGCCCGTCCATGCGCCGCGTTTGCTCCTGCATCGTATCCAGTGCCTTGGTGCGGAAAGGCTCTTCCAGTTTGGCGTCTTCCATCATTTCGAGATAACCCTGCAACACCGTCAGCGGTGTACGCAGTTCATGGCTGACGTTGGCGAAGAAGTTGCGCCGCGCGCCTTCGAGTTGACGCATCTGAGTGACATCGCGCGCAACCATCAGCAACTGCCCTTCCGAATAAGGCATGACGCGAAATTCTACGTAGTGATCGTTGTTCAACTGTAAATTCAGCGCCCGGTCAAATTCGCGGGCCTGTACCCAGGCGCGAAATTCGGGATAACGCAGCAGGTTAAAAAGATGCTGCCCGCTGTCTTCCGGCCAGCGAAAGCCCAGCAGTTGCTGTGCCAGACCATTACACCAGAAAATATTCCCCTCTTCCGTCGCCAGCACCACCGCATCGGGCAGGGATTCTGCTCCGCTGCGAAAACGCTTAATCAACTGACCCAGTTCACGCCGCCGCCGCCGGTTGCGCATTTGCATCTGGTTGAGACCGTAAAACAGCGGTTCCCAGCTCCAGCGGCCATTCGGGGGAGTAATGCTGCGATCGAGCCACAACCAGTGAGAGAGTTTCAGCTGGTTATAATAGTTCCAGCCCAGCGCCGCCAAAAGAGACGCGAAAAGCAGCCATCCGAAATGGCCGAAGAAAATACCGATGATCAGTGCTGGCAGGCAAAACAGAAACAGTTCACCGGCCAGTCGTTTCCAGGAAAGACGTTCTAACACACCGTGACTCCATCAGTTGTTCTCGACCCTAAGTAATTCGAGTCGCCTAGAGGCGCCTACTTTTGGTGCAGGCAGGCGGCAAACGAAGGCATCCCGATAAGCTTACTCAAGTAAGTGATTCGGGTAGCTGAGAGAAGCCAACGCACCTGCAGCTTGAAGTATGACGGGTATTAGTAGCGCGTTGAGAACCGGTATCCGGTCCCACGCACGGTTTGGATCATCCGGTCGTGCCCGCTGCTTTCCAACGCTTTACGCAGGCGACGAATATGAACGTCCACCGTGCGGTCTTCCACATACACGTTAGTGCCCCAGACATTATTGAGCAACTGTTCACGGCTGTAGACGCGTTCTGAATGTGTCATAAAGAAGTGCAGCAATTTAAATTCTGTTGGCCCCATGTCAAGCGCCTGCTCGTTCGCCATCACGCGGTGTGAGGACGGGTCGAGGATCAGCCCCTGCATGTCGATCACCTCTTCCACCGCCATCGGCGAAATACGGCGCATCACGGCTTTAATTCGCGCCACCAGCTCTTTGGGGGAAAATGGCTTGGTGATGTAATCGTCAGCACCGACTTCCAGCCCGCGCACCCGGTCTTCTTCTTCACCGCGCGCTGTCAGCATCATGACAGGAATTTCACGCGTCAGGGCTTCGCGTTTAAGATGTTTGATGAACTGAATGCCGGAACCGCCCGGTAACATCCAGTCGAGCAAAATAAGCTCGGGGAAAGGTTCGATCAACCGGGCGATAGCCGAGTCGAAATCTTCTGCTTCAATTGCCTGATAGCCATTCTGTTCCAGAACGAAGCAGACCATTTCACGGATCGGAGCTTCATCTTCAACCACTAATATACGTCTAGCCATCGTAGATCCTGCCAATAGGTTAGCGATCAATTGTTTGATTGCGGAGGGCATTATGCGTCACTTTTGTGACAGATTTATGAAATAAACCCAGCCGACGAAGTAAGTGTAGTTAAGCCTTCATTATTACGTCATGCCGCTGAAACGCGGTCGATTTTTCGGGGACAGCAGCTGGCGCTGGCGTTTATACTTTGCCGCACTACGTTCCGGCACATTACACCACGGGAGTCTCATGCGCCTGATCCACACCTCAGACTGGCATCTTGGTCAGTATTTTTTCACCAAAAGCCGCGCCGCCGAACATCAGGCGTTCTTACGCTGGCTGACGGAACAAGTGGAACATCATCAGGTTGACGCCGTGATTGTGGCCGGGGACATCTTCGATACCGGGTCGCCGCCGAGCTATGCCCGCGAGCTGTACAACCGCTTTGTCGTGGAGTTACAGCCCACCGGCTGTCAGTTGATTGTGTTGGCAGGCAACCATGACTCCGTCGCTACGCTGAATGAATCACGCGAACTGCTCTCCTGCCTGAATACCCAGGTGATTGCCACCGTAGGCGAGGATCTGTCGCAGCAGATTTTAGTGCTCAATCAGCGTGATGGCACCCCCGGCGCGGTGCTGTGTGCCATTCCGTTCCTGCGCCCGCGTGATTTGATTGCCAGTCAGGCGGGTCAGTCCGGCAGCGACAAGCAGCTGGCCTTGCAGGAAGCCATCGCCGCGCACTACGAGACACTTTATCAAGCCGCCCAGGCCGAGCGCGAACGCCTCGGCGTGCCATTACCGATCATCGCCACCGGCCATCTGACTACCGTGGGCGTCAGTACCTCAGACTCCGTGCGCGATATTTATATCGGCACGCTCGACGCCTTCCCGGCGCAGGCTTTTCCGCCGGTAGATTACGTCGCCCTCGGCCATATTCACCGCGCCCAGTGCGTCGCCAAAACCGAACATATTCGTTACAGCGGCTCGCCGATTGCCCTGAGTTTCGACGAACTGAGCAAAGCGAAAAGCGTCTATTTACTCGATTTCGACGGTGCAACGCTTAACGCCATCGACACGCTGGAGATCCCGCAATTTCAACCGATGCAGATGATCAAAGGCCCGCTCGCCGACATCGAACAACAGTTAACCCAGTTTGCGGATGCCGATAGCAGCAGGCCGGTGTGGCTCGATATTGAAGTCGCCACGCAGGATTATCTCAGCGATATTCAGCGCCGCATCCAGGCCCTGACCGCCGACTTGCCGGTGGAAGTGGTGTTACTGCGCCGCAGCAAAGAGCAGCGGCAAAACAGCATTTCTCAGCAGGAAAAAGAGACGCTCAGCGAACTGAGCGTCGGCGAGGTGTTTGAACGCCGTCTGGCGCTGGAAACGGAGGTGGATGAAGATCGCCAGGCGCGGATGCGTACGCTGTTCGCGCAGGTTGTCGATCAGGTCACCAGCGGCCAACCCGCAGAGGATGCTGCACCATGAAAATTCTCAGCCTGCGTTTGAAAAACCTGAATTCGCTGCAAGGCGAATGGAAAATCGATTTCACTGCTGAACCTTTCGCCAGCAACGGTTTATTCGCTATCACCGGCCCGACCGGCGCAGGGAAAACCACCCTGCTCGACGCCATCTGTCTGGCGCTGTATCACCAGACGCCACGCCTGAACGTTTCACCTACGCAAAACGAGCTGATGACCCGCCACACTGCCGAATCATTGGCCGAGGTGGAATTCGAAGTGAAAGGCATTGGCTATCGTGCCTTCTGGAGCCAGCGCCGGGCCAAAAACTCGCCGGACGGTAATTTGCAGGCCCCCAAAGTTGAGCTGGCATTACTGGCCGATGGCAAAATCCTGGCCGATAAAGTACGCGATAAACTCGACGCCATTGCCCAACTGACCGGGCTGGACTTCGGCCGCTTTACAAAATCCATGATGCTGTCGCAGGGGCAATTCGCCGCATTCCTCAACGCCGACGCCAATGACCGCGCCGAACTGCTGGAAGAGCTGACCGGCACCGAGATCTACGGCCGCCTGTCAGAACAGGTGTTCGAGCAACATAAACAGGCGAAGAACCAGCTCGAAGGTTTGCATCAGCGCATGGCGGGCATTGAACTGCTCAGCGAAGAACAGCGCCAGTTGCTGGAAAGCCAGCTGGCGGCGGTCAGCGGGCAGGAACAGCAGCTAAGCCAGCAATCTCAGATTCGCCAAAAGGATCTTAACTGGCTGCACCAGTGGCAACTGGCACAGCAAAAACAGGCCGAATACCAGCGCCAGCTGGCAGCCACAGAACAGGAAGTCGCGCAGGCCGCGCCGCAGTTACAGCAACTGGCGCGCAGCGAACCGGCTGAAAAACTGCGCCCGTTGCTCAATGACCGCAACCGTATTCGTCAGGAAAATCAGGCACTGTCTCAGCAGATAACTGACCTGACGCAGCAGCAGGAACAGCAATTGGCGCAGATGGCGCCGTTGAATCAGGCGCTGGAACTGGCACGTACCGCCCGTCAGCAACAGCTGCAAGTTCAGGAGCAGCAACAAAAGCTGATCGACGAGCAAGTGCAGCCGCTCGACAACCAGCTCGCCCAGTGGCGTAAAACGCAAGCCGAAACGTTGCAATCGCTCACTGAAGCGAATAATCAGGTCCGGGAACAACACACCGCCCTCGAACAACTGACCGCCCAACGCGCTCAACTGGAAACCCAAAGCAGCCAGCATCAGACTCAACAGACCCAACTGACCGCAGCCCTGACCACCCAACAGCAGCAACAGGCCGAGTTGGAGCAACAGCAGCCACTCGCCGCGTTGCGTTCACGCCAGGCAGAACTGGCGCTGCTGCGTCCGGTGCGCCAGCAGCTGTTTTCGCTGTCCCAGCTGTACCCGCAAATCAGCCTGCGGGTCGCACAGCAGACCCAGGAATTCACTCAGCGTCAGACAGAACTGGCCGCTGCAGAACAGCAGCTTGAGCTTACCCGCCAGCAATTTAAGCAGCAGAAGGCGCATCTCAATGATGTCGAAAAATTGCATGATCAGGAAAAGCTGATTGTCAGTCTGGAGGCCGAGCGTGCCCGTCTGCAAACCGGAGAAGCCTGCCCGCTGTGCGGCTCAACGTCCCATCCGGCGATTGAGCGCTATCAGGAAATCAAACCCTCTGAAACGGCGCAACGCGTGGCCGAAATGCGCGCGAAAGCCGAAGCGTTGCATACCGCCGGTACAGAACTGCGGGCCAGAACAGAAAGCCTGAAAGAGCAGCAGTTACGTCTGCAAACCAGCCTGATGCAAGACCAGCAACAGCTGGACTCTCACCTGAATACCTGGCAGCAACTTAGCGCGCCGCTGAAATTATCCTTCGCTTTGCAGGACACTGAGAAACTCGGGCAATGGCTGGAAAGTTGCGAGCAGGATGAACAGCAGTGTCAGCGGCACATCGCCACTCATGAGCAGGCTGAACGCCAGCTGCAACAGGCCAAGGATGCGCTGGCAGCCGCCGTCAATGAACAGCAAAATGCCCGCCAGCAGGCCGCGCTGTTAACTGAACGCTTTACGCTGATGCAGAAAAATCAGGCGCAGATGCAGCTTCAGCTTACACGCCTGCAACAGCAGTTCAGCGATAGCGAAAAAGCGCTGGCGGAACTCAGCGCTCAGCGCACCGCCCTGTTTGGCGAACAGCAAATTACTCAGGTGCGTGAACAGCTGCGAATTCAAACGCAGGCGTGCGAGAAAGCGTTCCAGCTGGCATCGGAACAATTACTGAAAGCACAGGAGCAGCGCGATCGGCTGGCCGGTCAGTTGGCAACGTTGAACCAGCAACAGCAGCAATCTGCTTTACGTTTGCAGCAGGCCGAAGAAACGTGGCAGCAGGCGCTGAATGCCAGCGAGTTCAGCGACGAAGCGGCACTCACGCAGGCTTTGCTCGACGATGCTTTGCGCCAGCAGTTACAACAGCGCAAAGAGCAGCTCCAGCAGCGTCAGGCTGAGCACCGCGCCCTGCTCGAACAGGCCAACGCCACGCAGGAACAGCTGCGTCAGGTGCGTCCGAAGACACTCGGTGATAACGACAGCGATGCCGCCACGCTGACGGCTGAGCTGGAACTGCTCTCCCAACAGTTGAAAACCCTGCAACAGCAGCAAGGCGAGATCCGCAACCAGCTGACCAGCGACATTACGCGTCGCGAAGGCCAGCAGGCGCTGTTCGCGCAGATCACGCAGTCGCAGCAGTTTTGCGATGACTGGGGTTATCTCAATGCGCTGATAGGCTCCAGCGACGGCGCGAAATTCCGCAAATTTGCCCAGGGGCTGACGCTGGATCATCTGGTCTATCTGGCCAATAAACAGCTGGAGAAGCTGCATGGCCGTTATCTGTTGCAGCGCAAAACCAGCGACGCGCTGGAGTTACAGGTGGTGGATACCTGGCAGGCCGACGCGGTGCGCGACACCCGCACGCTCTCCGGCGGCGAGAGTTTCCTGGTCAGTCTGGCGCTGGCGCTGGCGTTGTCTGATCTGGTCAGCGACAAAACCCGCATCGATTCCCTGTTCCTTGATGAAGGCTTCGGCACGCTCGACGCCGACACGCTGGATACCGCCCTCGATGCGCTCGACAGCCTGAATGCTTCAGGTAAAACCATCGGCGTTATCAGCCACGTCGAAGCCATGAAAGACCGCATTCCGGTGCAGATCAAAGTCACTAAAGTGAACGGGTTAGGCGTCAGCCGCCTGAGCAGCCAGTTTAAAGTCTGATTGCCCTCCCCATCACGCCCGTCAGCCTTCAGGCCGACGGGCCAACATTTCTCGTCTAATGGCATCATCCTTCTGGCCGATTTTAACCGGCGCCGTGATCAATAACACTGTGGATCCCAACGGTTAACAAGTAAGGAAATACCATGCCTCAGGTCTATGTTTTTGTTTACTCCAGTGCCAACCAAACCTGTCTGATCGCCGAAAAAAAGCAACGCGGATTCTATTTTTCCAGAGCCGCCATCGCGCCGGCAGGACAGATTCTTAATTACTCCGGTCAGGATGTATTACCCGGGGGAGCCTTACAAATCAATCCATTGCCCGCCGGTGAAAATCCCCAAACAGGGGCAATCCGTGAATTTAATGAAGAGACGGGCGTGGCGCTTGGCGGGATTGTTTCGGTGGCTCATGAAGTGAGATCGTTTAATGCGCAGGGAAATAACATTACCGGCGTAGCGGGTTTACCCGGGCTGGCATTTCATTGCCTCTATTTCAATGTTTCCGCCGCTGTTTTGGCTCAAATGGTGGTCACTATCACCAACAATCTGGCGCTCGCGCTGCCCGGCAAAATGGCCGTGGTGGCCGACGACGAACTGGCGAGGGTCTTCACTGCGCCCTATCCCCAGTCGAGGAATGTGCTGACGGCATTTGTGAATAACCGGGCAGCCCCTGGCTACGCGGGCAGCACAAATAAAGGCTGGTTTGGCAGCATTATGGATGCAAGGCCCTGATTGAGGGTATCAACCTGCGCCGGACTGCCGCCACTGGCGCGGGCTGATACCAAACCAGCGACGAAAAGCGCGCGAAAAAGCGCTGACTTCGGAATACCCAAGCAGCAACGCCATTTCAGAAATCGGCAGTTGCTGCTGTTGCAAGTAATGGGTCGCCAGTTCACAACGAACTTTATCCACCAGTTGAGTGAAGGTCAGGTTCTGTTCACGCAGGCGGCGCTGTAACGAACTCGGTGACAGCCCCATATTCTCCGCCACATCATCCAGTGCCGGCTCCCCGCGCAGTAACGCCTGGCGTACCCGCGAACGAGCGCTGTCCACCACGGACTGCTGCGCCGGTGCATCCGCGTTCAGACGGCGAATAGCATCCTGCATCACCAGTAATAGCGTCTGGTCTCGTTCGGGCATGGTGCGCTGCAAATCCCGCTTGGGGATCAGCAGCGAGTTGTACGGCTGGTCGAAATAGACCGGCGCATCAAAGGCTTTACAGTGCTCGTGCCACTGCTGCGGGCGCGGATGCTCAAAATGCACTTCGCGCGGTGCCCAGTTTTTGCCCAGCCCATGACGCAATAAATTGAGGATCATGCCCAGCGTCAGCTCGGCGTCCTGCCGTTTACATAAAATACTGCCGTGACGGATCTGATAATCGAAGCGGTAATGATCGCCCTTGTCGACCAGGCGGGTCAGCGTGTTGTGCTGATGAAAAGGAAAGGCATTCACCACATTCTGAATCGCCGCTTCTACCGTGGTTGAACACAGTCCAATATAACCAATCAGCCCTAATGACTGCGGTTTGAACTGCTTGCCGTAATGCAAACCGAAGTTATCACAGCCCGACTGCACGGCGGCCTCTTCCAGTACCTGGCAGTAATTGGTCAGCCCGAGGCTTAGCGTCGGCTGTTGCAGCAGTTCGGGATTGATACGGCAGATGCCAAGCACGCGGTCAACATCGGCCCCTTTGGAAAGAATAAATTCGCTCAACCCTGAAGCGGCCGCCGCCAGTACACCACGGTTGCTGGCATCGCGCGGGTCGAGCGCACCGAACGCCCCTCTCAGACCCGGTTGAAGGCCAATGGATGCCTGAAGTAAAGGTTCAGTGTGCATTCTCTTTCACTCCATCACGCAAACAGGTGAAAGGTTTCTGCAAGTTTCGTACCAGCGTTGAGGAAATGATAAACCGAGCGATGACAGCCACTTAGCACAGCACCCAAACGTATGGCTGCACGAAGCGCACGAAATACGTGCAGTCTGCCTCAGGCCAGCGCCTGCCCGACGCGCACCGTTGCCAGATAGTCGCGGCACAGTCTCAGGCTTTCGGCTTCCCATTCACTTCCCAGACTTTGCGCCATGTCAGTGGTGGCGTGTGAGCCGCGCCAGGCAAGCAGTTGGATCCGCCGCTGGACGATCATCGTCGGGATCACGGCCAGGTCGGCCTCGCTCAGCGGGCAGATTGTCTGGTAACCGCGCAGCCAGTGTTCAACCCACTCTGCCGCGCGGGGATGATGCTCAACGAAGCTGATTGCCGCCGCCGCATCATGCATATACCAGCCCATCCCGCAGTCATCAAAATCGATCACCCGCGTTTCTCCGTTAAGTAACAACAAATTGGTCAGCCGCAGATCGGCATGGATCAGGCCATAACGTTGGGCACTTTTGCCGTAGCCATGCAGTACGCGGCGGATCTGCGCCAGCGTCTCTTCAATCAGCGGGAAATCCTGTTCGCTCAGACCCGGTGCGTCCTGCCAGCGCCCCCAGTGCCCCTGCGGGCCAACCATGGTGTCGTTGTCCCAGACAATGCGGCGAAAACCGACAGGTGGCATCCAGCGCTGGCTGTGCTGATGCAAACGGGCGGTGACCGCGCCCAACTGTGCAAAGGCGCGCGGGTCAACGTCGGTGGTCGGCATGTCACCGTCAATCCAGTGGAACATCACCACGTGGCGACTTTCCGTGGCGTTGACGGGCAGCGTCTGCACAAGCCGCCCATCCATCCCGGTTAACGGTTCGGGCACCACCATGCCGGTACTGCGCAGCGCATCCAGCCACGCCAACTCGCTCTCTATTTCATCACGTTGATGATAATCCCCGCGATGGATCCGCATCGCAAAGCGCAGACCTTCGGTACCCTGCACCCTAAATGTGGCGTTTTCAGAACGACACAACAACGAAAGCGAGCCGTGGAAGGCCGCGGGGTAACGCTGCAACGCTTCAGTGGCAAGCTGATTCAGGCTGGCTTGATCGAGGGTATCAGACTGTTTGGCATTCATGGGTTTCACTCCGGCAGGTGGCGATGGCTCACTTCAATGAGCCTTCAGAATGAAAGCCGCCCGCCTTTACTGCTTGACCCGGCAGCAGCAAATATTGACCGCAGAACACGCGCAGGCCGGTGAAGGTGAAAACTTGACCGCAGGGCACGACGATCGCGGCGTTAGGGTCAAGTTTTGCCGCCGCACCGGGCGCATTATCGGAAAACGTTCAGCACCGGACCCTCCGGTAATGAAGCCCACATAGCCCGCCAGGAGATGACGACCATGTTGAAAACCAATGCTTTTGATGCTGCGACCCGCGGTAATATTCCGGCAGAAAGTCTGGCGATGATCGAACGTCGCCGCCGCTTGCTCGGCCCCGCCTATCAGCTGTTTTATAAGAACCCGGTGCATCTGGTGCGCGGCGAAGGGGTCTGGGTGTACGACGCCGAAGGCCGCCGTTATCTGGATGTTTACAACAACGTGCCGTCAGTGGGGCATTGCCACCCGCATGTCCTGGAAGCGCTGGTGCGTCAGGCTTCCACTCTCAATACTCACACCCGCTATCTGCATGAGAATGTGTTGAACTTCGCCGAGAAGTTGATCGGCACGATGCCTGCCGAGTTGAGCCAGGTGATGTTCACCTGCACCGGCAGCGAAGCCAACGATCTGGCGCTGCGTATTGCTGAAGATTTTACCGGCGGCACCGGCGTTATCGTCACCGAATTCAGTTATCACGGCATGACGAAAGCCATCGCGGGCTTGTCAGCGTCGATGGGGCCTTACGTCAAAGTGAACGGCGATGCGCGGGTGATCCCGGCTCCGGTGCATAACCCGGCAAATCCGGCCGCAGTCGGCAAGAAATTTGCCAACGATATTCGCGCCGCCCTGGCTGATATGCAGCGCCACGGCATTAAACCAGCAGCGCTGATGATTGACACCTTTTTCACCAGCGACGGGGGGTTCTTCGATCCGGCAGGTTTCTTGCAAGAAGCTATGGATGTGGTGCATGACGCCGGGGCGCTATATATCGCCGACGAAGTGCAACCGGGCTATGGCCGCTCAGGCGAGCACTGGTGGGGTTTCCAGCGTCACGGCGTGCTGCCGGACATCGTGTCGCTCGGCAAACCGATGGGCAACGGTCACCCGATGGCAGGCATTACCATTCAGCCGCATATCCTTGAGCGTTTCGGCAATGAGTCGAGCTATTTCAATACCTTCGGCGGTAACACGGTGTCATCCGCCGTCGGGCTGGCGGTGCTGGAAGTGATTGAGCAGGAGAACCTGATCCCAAGCGTGGGACGCGCAGGAAAAGCCATTGTTGAAGGCATCAGTGCACTGGCACAACGCTTCCCGGCAATTGGCAATGTGCGCGGTGCCGGGTTGTTTGTCAGCGTCGACTTCGTGACCTCTGACGGTGCACCGGACTGCGCCACTGCACTGGCAGTGGTCAATGCGTTGCGTGAGGAAGGTGTATTGATCGGCGCGTCTGGCCCTCAGGCCAATATTCTAAAAATTCGTCCGCCGCTGGTGTTCACCACCGAACACAGCCAGATCCTGGTCAGCGCGCTGGAAAATGTCTTAAGCAAAATGTTCTGACCTTCCCTTTTATCTGGTTTCAGGAGAGCACGATGACATCACAACTTAAACCGACGCTCGGCACGCTGCATCTGTGGGCGATTGCCGTCGGGCTGGTGATTTCCGGTGAATATTTTGGCTGGAGCTATGGCTGGGGCGTGGCAGGGACACTGGGTTTTCTGATCACCACATTGTTGGTCGCCACCATGTACACCTGCTTTATTTTCAGTTTTACCGAGCTGACCACTGCCATTCCTCACGCAGGTGGACCTTTTGCCTATAGCCGCCGCGCCTTCGGGGAAACCGGTGGGTTAATCGCCGGGATGGCGACGCTGATTGAGTTTGTTTTCGCACCGCCAGCGATTGCGCTGGCGATCGGAGCTTATCTGAATGTGCAATTCCCGGATCTCAATCCGAAAATCGCGGCGGTCGGTGCCTATGTGGTGTTTATGGGGCTGAACATTTTAGGCGTCAAGCTGGCGGCAGTGTTCGAGCTGGTGGTCACCGTGCTGGCGGTTCTTGAGTTACTGGTGTTTATGGGCGTAGTCGCACCAGGGTTCAGCGTGAGTAACTTTGTACTCAACGGCTGGGCCGGTGGCGAGCACTTCGGTATGTCGGCATTCTCGGGCATATTTGCTGCGATTCCCTTTGCTATCTGGTTTTTCCTGGCCATTGAGGGCGCCGCAATGGCCGCCGAAGAGGCTAAGGATCCGAAACGTACTATTCCTAAAGCCTATGTCAGCGGCATTCTGACGCTGGTGGTATTAGCCCTCGGCGTCATGGTGATGGCCGGTGGTGCGGGCGACTGGAGCAAGCTTTCCAATATTAATGATCCCCTGCCACAGGCGATGAAAATGGTGGTGGGTGAGAATTCCGGCTGGATGCATATGCTGGTGTGGATTGGTCTGTTCGGCTTAGTGGCGAGCTTCCACGGTATTATTCTGGGTTATTCGCGCCAGTTCTTTGCACTGGCCCGCGCCGGTTATCTGCCGGTTGGCCTGGCGAAATTGTCACGCTATCAGACACCACATCGCGCGATTCTACTGGGTGGCGTCATTGGTATTGCGGCAATTTTCAGCGACGGCTTAATCAACTTACAAGGCATGTCCCTGACAGCAGCCATGATCACCATGGCGGTATTTGGCGCCATCGTGATGTATCTGATGAGCATGTTGAGCCTGTTCCGGTTGCGTAAGACTGAGCCGAACATGGAGCGCAGTTTCCGCGCCCCAGGCTATCCGGTGGTACCGGCTATCGCGCTGATTTTAGCGGCGGTATGCCTGGTGGCGATGCTGTGGTTCAACCTGGTGATTGGCGGCGTATTCGTGCTGTTTATGGCCTGCGGTTATCTCTATTTCATGGCAACCAAAGTACAGCGTAGTAATGCACCCAAAGATCTCATGCTGGAGGGGGAGTGAAAGAAAAGGGTCTGCTTTTGGGCTGAGTTCTGTGCTGGATAGAGGCTCGAGACTCACGGGCATACTAAGGGGTGAGGCATCCCTGCGGGAACCTCATCCCCTTAGTCTCCCTGTAATTTAGCTTTATCGAACGGTCTGCATGGGTGATCCCGCAGACCGTTTTCTTTTGGGAGAGGGAAGGAATAAAAAAGTTAGAGGGAGAACCTGCCTTGCGGCCATAGCCACGCCGCGCCGCGCACGCCGCTGGAGTCGCCGTGGGTGGCTTTAAGGATTGGCGTTTCGCATTCACCACCGAATACCCACTGTTTCAGCAGCAAAGGAACGGTCTGATACAGACGGTCGACGTTGCTCATGCCGCCACCGAGGACAATGACATCCGGGTCGAGGATATTAACCACGTTCGCCAGCGCCTTGGCTAAACGACGCTCGTAGCGGCCCAGTGCCAGTTCGGCGACCGGATCGCCACCGTCAGCAAGTTTGATGATTTCGGCACCCTTCAGGCGCTGAGTGGAGAGACGGAAATAATCCTCCTCAAAACCGGTACCTGAACAGAAGGTTTCTACGCAGCCGGACTTACCGCAATAACAGGGCACTTCCTGCGCGAAGCGGATCTCGTCTTCGTCCGGCCACGGCAGCGGGTTATGCCCCCACTCGCCGGCGTTGCCGTTGCCCCCGGCATGCGCTGCGCTGTTCAATGCAATGCCTGAGCCACAGCCCGTGCCGATAATCACCGCAAATACTGTCTTCTTGCCTGCGCCTGAGCCATCGGTCGCTTCAGACACGGCCAGACAGTTGGCATCGTTGGCAATCCGCACTTCGCGCCCCAGCAGTGTGGCGAGATCTTCGTCCAGTTGCTGGTTATTTAGCCACACCGAGTTAGCATTTTTAACTTTGCCGGTGAACGGTGACAATGTACCTGGAATACCCAGCCCCACGCTGCCGCGATGGCCAGTGGCTTTTTCGGCATCCAGAACCAGACCCTGGATGGCTTTCAGAGTCTTTTCATAATCGTTGCGCGGCGTGTCTACACGCTTGCAAAACAGTTCACGGCCTTCATCAGACAGCGCGATCACTTCAATTTTTGTTCCACCTAAATCAATGCCAATTCGCACGGGTGCCTCACTTGGTTTATGTCTGCGGTTTAGGGTGTTCAGGTAACTCAGTGTAGAACCCGACGGCGAGTCTGCGGGAAGATTTCCTAACGACGCCCGCCGCTCAATTGGGTATCATGCCGCCCTGCATTCGATAAATCAGCGTACCACGGGTGCGCACGGACAGGGATAACATCATGTTATGGTTTAAAAATTTGTTGGTCTACCGTTTGAGCCGTGAAGTCTCTTTGTCTGCCGACGAGATGGAAAAACAGTTAAGCGCATTTACCTTTACGCCTTGCGGCAGTCAGGACATGGCTAAAACCGGCTGGGTCTCGCCAATGGGGTCTCACGGCGGCGATGCCCTGACGCATTCGCATAACGGCCAAATCCTGCTGTGTGCCCGTCAGGAGCAAAAAATCCTGCCCTCGCCGGTGATCAAGCAGGAGCTGCAAGCCAAGATCGAGCAGATTGAAGGCGAGCAGCACCGTAAGTTGAAGAAGACCGAAAAAGACTCGCTGAAAGACGAAGTTCTGCACTCGTTGATGCCGCGCGCATTCAGTCGCTTCAGCCAGACCTATATGTGGATCGACACCGTTAACGAACTGATCATGGTTGATGCCGCCAGCGCCAAGAAAGCCGAAGATATGCTGGCACTCCTGCGTAAAAGCCTGGGTTCACTGCCTGTGGTGCCGCTGACCATGGAAAGCCCGATTGAACTGACGCTGACCGAGTGGGTTCGCTCTGGCGTCACCCCGGCCGGTTTTACCTTACAGGATGAAGCTGAGCTGAAAGCGATTCTGGAAGAGGGTGGCGTGATCCGCTGCAAGAAGCAGGCGCTGGTCAGCGATGAAATTGCCACCCATATCGAAAACGGTAAGCTGGTGACCAAGCTGGCGGTAGACTGGCGGGAGCGTATCGCCGTGATGCTGGCCGATGATGGCAGTATTAAGCGTCTGAAGTTCAGCGATGTGATCCGCGAACAAAACGATGATATCGACCGCGAGGATTTCGCACAGCGTTTCGATGCAGACTTTATCCTGATGACCGGTGAAATTGCCGCGTTGATCAAAAACCTGGTAGAGGCTTTAGGCGGCGAAGCACAACGCTAATCGCGCAGTGCTGCTTTTGCCGGTACAAAAATGACTAAAGGACGCCAATGCGTCCTTTTTTATTGCTCACCGTATTCGGTCAGAAATTATTTATTCAGGTATTTGCATAGGTAAGCGGTAGGTTCAACCACTTGCAGATTAAACTCGCCGTGAGCCGGTACATAGAATTTTTCACCCGGCATAAACACCTGCCAGTCCAGCGAGCCAGGTATTAACACTTTCAGCGAGCCGAGCACGACGGTCATCTCTTCAGGTTTTTCAGTACTGAAGGTGTACTCCCCTTTTTCCATCACCCCGACGCTGACGGCACAACCGGCGCTGTCGCTGTCAAAACCAATCGACTTAACCTTCCCTGCAAAATACTCATTATTTTTCAACATAGATTGGCCCTTCGCGATAAGTTTCAGAAACTCCATATTAGGGTCAGGAAAGGGCTGCTGTCACTGATTATTGTTGATTTCTGGACGACTCCAGAGACATGCCGCAAAGACATGATACTGATTTGATTTTATCGGGTAGCAGTGCCATTGTGGACAGTTGCCATCGTATCTGTCCCGTTTCACCCACAGACTGCGCGCATAAAAAAGGCCTGAATCTCAGGCCTTTTGGGATCTCGATGCCTCGACCTCAGACAATCAGCTCTGCGGCCAGTTTGGCCACCAGCACGTTGGAGAGTAAAACCGGGATACCGAGCTTACTTTGCAGCAGATCGCTATGCTGACGATGATAACCAATGCAGTCAAGCACCACGACCTGCGCGCCTTGCTCTTCCAATGACAGTGCCGCAGCAGTCAGTTTGGCTTCATCGGCCAGATACGGGCTGGCGACGGCAAAACAGGGCGCTTTCGGCAGCTTCGACCACTTGATGGCCTGTTCAGCAATTTGCGATTCAATGGGCACCACGATACCGACCTGATGCGTGCCAACAATGGCGCGTATCAGCGGTGGAATAATACGGTCCGGTTCGAGCAACATGGCATTTTGAGCCCGCAGACTCTCAAATACGCCAGTACACAGCAGCAGTATGGTTTCGCAGCCGAGTGCTTCCAGCCAGTCGATCTTCTCCTGCAACCCCTGCTCAACACTGCGTGATCCGAGCGCGATCTGCGTACCATCCAACAAACGTGACACCAATACAGGCTCACCCTCTTCGGGGGAATAACGCAGCTCAATCTCCTCTGCCGTCATGGCATCAAGCAGACCAATGTGGGTCACTGACGCTTCGGGAAGGTATTCCATCAACAACGGCATGATGTCGCTGCGGGGGGCCTGGCCGATGGTTAGGGTGGCGAAAGATGTCATCATAGTGATCAGCTCCGGCTTTGCAGGTGACGCAAGCTTCCGTACAGCGACAACAACAGTTGATATTCGTCGGCATCAAACAACTGACAGCTGCCGCGACCAAATTCTTTTGCCACTTCGACGACAAATTTTGCCGCCAGCGCGATGTCTACTTCATGGCTTGCGCCCGTTCCACAGCCCGGCACGACCGATTCGGCTGTGATCGCCACGCCCACGACAGGAACGTCAGTCGCCGTGGAAGGTTGCAGAATACTGTTGAGGTGGTGGACACCATTGCCGTAAGGCGTGATGTCCTGAGTGGTGATCGGGAAGGTTACCGCCGGTTTTCCGGTGGTCATTTCCATAATGCGCAACAGGTCTTCGGACACACGCAGGATGTAACCCTCTTTCACCGTTGGCGATATAGCAAAGCCTTTGTGATTGATAATGCGGTTACCTTTGGTGGTGTCGATGGACAAAATCGCGTCCACGCCCTCCACCACTTCATGGTCATTCATGGTGACGTCGTCGATAGGCGAGTCCATAAAATCTACCGGGTCATGCGGTCGGGTGGGTGCGTTGGGGCAGATGTGGGTGGTGATAATCACATCGCCATCGAGGACATCGCCTTTGCGTTGCATATCGGCCAGCTTCAGCGCACTGGCGACGGCCGCAATGGCGCCATCAGCGTCAGATACCACGCCGATACGCGTTGGCCGCGCACCAATACCGCCCAGACGGCCAATAATCCCAAGTGTCGGCGCAGTGCCCCCACGGCTTTTGCCCTGACTGCCAGGCACCGTGATGCGTACAAAATCGGTGCCGCCCTTCGGACCGTCGGCACGATGCGTGCTGGCAGTGACAGCGGGATAGCCCGCGAACAAATCCACTACGTCCTGGCCGCTGACGTAAGCACTGTCGATGACTTCGAACACGGTCAAGGTCTGTTGCAAACTCATGATGCTTTCCTCTTAACACATCGCGGCAGGCGCTGCGGGAGCGCACCAACCAAAACTGTCGCGAAAACTGTCAGCTGTTCATTTCATCTTTTCATTTCAGAAAGGTCTGAATGAATCAGTCTGTTTTTTCATTTGGCTTTAAAAGCCCTGGTGTTGACGCAGTATTACTTGGTTTTTGAACTGAAAATCGAGTTAAAGAAGCTGTACAGGGCATCACCGGCAATAAAACCGGCAGCCAAAATTTCCATCGGCGTGCGCCCTTTTTCACCCCAGATACGGATGATGATGATGCGCAGCACAATACCGGCGATCACTGCCCAACCGGCCATGACGCTGTTGATCAGCAAACCGGTAGCCAGCAGAACACCAAGCTGGCGTTTCGGCCCGCCGATGAGCTGAATAAGTGCGCCCGGAATGGCCCAAATCATGAGACTGTAAGCGATACCCGGCTGCGCACCGGCCTGAATAGTTTTGGCATACACGCGGGCAACCGGCGGGACCAAATCCTGAGCGAAGTAACCAATGTGCGCGAACCAGACCACCGGGATGGCAATGACAAAGGCGATCAGTGCAGCAAATAACTGGATGCGCCGCCCGGTGAGTTCAGCCTGTAAGTCTTTGCCATAACCGCGCAGGATAAACCCGGCTTTAAGATCAAAACCCATGTCGGCAAAAGCCGGACCCGTCGCGGCGGTAAAGCCAGTCAGTACGCACAGCGCCAGCGGCGGGAAGCCAATCAAAATCCCGACAATCAGCGTGATTAAGGCCACCGCGAAAGCAGGGAACCAACCAGAGTGCATCGCGGCAATGCCGACAATCAATTCGTGGAAGAAAGCGGCAAACGCGGCATAAACGATGAAGGCAACCAACATACCAACCGACATTTCGCTGTACAGACCACCCGCCAGTGCCAGCAATGCGGCGATAGCAATATAGCCCACCGCACCCAGCCCGAGTGCTTTACGTACTTCGGTGGTCGGTTGAGTGAAGCTGGTTCTGGCATCAGCATTTTTCGCCCGCACCACCTGAATCACCTGAATCAACGACACCAGCCCCGCGCCCACCATCATGCCGTGCGGAATATACATGGCACTCAAATCCAAACCGGCAATCGGCTGCGCATACGCGCGGATCAGCAGGCCAATACCAAACATGCTTAAGGCCCAGATATTACCAATGAACGCCGTACCAAAGGCCGCCATCGGGATTTTGAGCATCGCACCGCCCAGTCCAATCACTACGCCCACCACCAGCAACCAGGCCTGACGCCCGCCCTTGTCACCCGCTTTAATGGCTTCAGCGGCAGCAACGCCCGGTGGCCAGGCATTGCTGGCAGGGAAAACTTTGGTGTCAAACAAACGGTAAAGCAGGTAGGCATCAAGCAACATGGCGGCGGCGACACCGACAAACATCGGTAAAATCAGCTGCGGCTGGCCCATAACGTAAGGAATGGCAATCGGCATCAACAGGCTATTGGCCGCGCCAAAGGTGGCGGAGGAGATGACCGTCTGAGCCAAATTCTGGGTGTGGATTGAGCGGTAACGCTGGAAAGCCTGCATCGGAATACGCGCCAGCAGCATGGCAAACAGCGCACCAATAATTGACGTATTTGGCGTAACACCTAATGTGGTGATCAACTGCACGCCGATGATGGCGCCCAATATAGAGAGCAAAATCATCACCAATAACGTGCCAATATCCCTGAGTGGATTGTGTTTATTATTCTGAAAATCGTTTCCTGACATAACGGCCCCTGAAGTTGGTGCAAATAAACGCGTTATTTTTCACACCGGAGAAGACATGGATGCTCTCTGGCGAACAGTCGCAGTGCGGTATCAGTCTATTGCCAATACTCATCACCCAATTTCTCAGCTAATTGCTGAGTGACGGCGATCAGACCTTCTTTAATTCCAGCGGGAATATCCTGCCCTTCTTGCGGCGAAGGAAAGGATAAACACAATCCCACCATTTCATTACGGTGTTTATTGGTAATGCTAGTGGCTAATGTACTGATTCCATGCAAGGTTTCATTGCAGGCATGAGACACGCCGGTTTCCCGTATGGGTACTAGTCGGGCTAAAAGAGCCTCTAAGGTTTGTGGAGAATTAACTGAATTCACCTGGTAATCCAGGCCAAAACGTTGAATCACTTCTTCGTCAGTATAACGCGCCAGAATGGCGCGACCGATGGCGGTTTCATGCGCCGGAAGCAGACTCCCGGCGGGCGTAACCACCTGCAAATAAGTGCGTCCAGGGAACATGCGCATCACCATAATATCCCGCCCGGTCAGCATCGAAATATAACCCGTGCACTGGGTTAATTGCCCCAACTGCGTCATATAGGGTGAAGCTGCATCCACCAGCGGCGCTGAAAGATAATGGCTGGCGACAGACAGAATCAATTTTCCAATGCGATATAAACGGCTATCCGGGTCGCGCTCCAATAACCCTTCACACTCCATGGTCATTAATAATCGCGATGCCGTACTTTTTGGCAGCTTTAAATGCTCCACCACCTCACTGAATGACAACCCTGGGTGGCCCTGTCTGCTTCCCTGCCGGGAAAATAATTGTAATACCGCAGAGGCGTTTTCTAATGTTGTCATGCAAGAAGTTCCGCTATATGGAACTCAGTTCCTGATTAGTTAAATAAAAGTTAAGGCTGATACCGGGAATGGTCAAGTTGTTTATTTCCTGGCAGGTGAGGGACAGTAAGCAAATATGCTTATTGTGGAATAAAAAACACAGATAATGAGATGAGGTATAGCAATAAAACCGATTATTATTATGTTTTTTAAATTTTTGCCAGCAGAATGTTTTGATGAGGAAAAACAAAAAGGTCCGCCTCAGGGCAGACCGTTTTGAAAAAGTGCTTAACTGATACTTTGATCTTCGTAACGCCTTTTGGAGTCCAGTGCTTCACTTTCTGTTTCGTGTTCGCTTATCAGTGTGTCGGGTTTGGGATGGTCGGCCCGCAGCTCGTACCAAGTTTGCGTTTTACCTGGCTCACCCTTTTCAACCGGAACAATATAGGCACTGCGTGGGTAGGGAGGCTGACTCGGCATGTAAACTCCTTAGCGGATGATGAATACCTGAATGCTTCAGAGTTTAAGTATAGACAGTCAGCCGCCACGCTTCGCAAAGTCTGAGTCGGAAGCCTCTGAAAAGTAAAACGGGCCATCAAGGCCCGTTATCACACACCTTCTCGGCAGGCTGGCTTCAGCGTGCGACGGGAAGCGCCAGGGCATCAAGAATGGCGTCAACGACCAGGGCGGGGTCTTGCGCGCCATCAACGACAATGTGCGCCGCCGCCTGATACAGAGCTTCACGCTCATTCAACACTTCCTGCATCTCTTCGGTGATCGGTTTGCCGGTCAGCGTCGGACGCTGATCCTCCAGCGGGGATGCTTGCAGACGATGCGCAAGCGTTGAGGCTGGAGAACGCAGATAGATAACCGTTCCGCTGCGGCGCATAAAGTCACGGTTATGCTCCGCCAAAACCACGCCACCACCGGTCGCCACCACGGTCAGCGGCGAACTGATGCTTTCCAGCGCCTGAGTTTCACGACGGCGGAACCCTTCCCACCCTTCGCGCTCAACAATTTCAGCCACGCTGAGTCTGGAGGTTTGCAGCAGATAACTATCCGTATCGACAAATTTATAGCTCAGTGCAGTAGCCAGCGCACTGCCCACCGTGGTTTTACCTGCGCCGCGCGCGCCTATCATGAAAATGGGTTGAGTCATTAACGCTGTCCTTAATCCCCGGGAGCTTCGTTCATCCGCTGGATGACCAATCTAAGATTGTCTGATGAGTGTAAAACCGTCAAATCGTACTCGCAAAAGAGTACAACAAAAAAGCCTCATCAACAGGTCTATATTGCCCGCTGGTGAAGCCTTAAGTCAGTACTGCTTTGATACTAATAATAGTCTTACTTGAAGGCATCATACTGATAAATGCCGCAGGTGCAACGACTCCCCAGCCCCTGTAAAGAAGAAAGGCGGGCAGACCGTGATTTCAGAGTGGTTTACATACGTAGACCAGCGCGGGAGGAAAATTTTTCACCACGCGGACTTTTTGCCAGCTGAAGTAGCGTGACAACATTTTTTCAGAAAGGTGACTGTATTGAAACTGCACCATGACGCCGTTGTTTGCTTTCAATCTCTGTTGCGCTTTTTGCAAAATTCTCATGCTGATACGCGTTGGCATTGACAGTAATGGCAGGCAGGAAAAAATGGCATCGAAATCCCCATCCAGATGTTCGGCGGAATGCGCCATCACCTGCAGACGCGAATCATCAATTTGATTCAGCTTATGCACAAACCCGGATTGGATCTCAAACGCCTGGAGCTGGGCATCCACCCGCATATTATTGAGAATGCGCTTGGTCAGCACGCCGTCGGCGGAACCCAGTTCGGCAATCTTCAGCGATTTCGCCCAGTCAATCTGGCTCAGCATTGAGCGACATAACCAGGGAGAAGACGGTACCAGCGTGCCCATCGTGCGTGGTGACGAGATAAAATTCTGCAAGTAATAAAATTGATTCTGTAACGATACCCTGGTGTTTTTGATAGTCAGTCTTGTGGCATTTAGCATTTTTTATAACCCCTGGGGAAGTAGACCACTATCACATAGAAAAATTCTTAAGGAATAATTAATTAGCAGTATTATTTCCAAATCAAGGAGAGTTCACGCAACGAAATGAGAATATTCTCTTTTTCAGCACATTAAATTTATTCTTAGCCGGTGTTTTGTAAGAAAATATTGGCAGATTTAGATGAAGGGAAAAGAGATGATTTTTGCACAAATAAATAACCGGCTCAGATGACCTGATGCCGGTTATTTGTCTTGAGACGGAGAAGTGCCGGTTTCCCGGCAGCTTGACTTAACGATACAGTTCAACGCTGGCACGTTCGAGGCTGGAGTCGCCTGGGGTGCTCATGCCAATCACACGGTAGTGGTTGGCGCCTTTGTCAGTCGCTTCAGCATTCAGCTGTTCCTTAATGCTACCTGGCGCACCACTCATCTGACTGATAGAGACAACGCCCAGTGATTGATAATTACCGCTCGCGGCCTGTGCGGCGGTTATCTGAGTCGCTGCCAAAGCAGAGAAAGACGCGGTAGTAATAATGGCTGCTGCAAGAATCGGTAAGAGTTTCATAATGCACACCTTCTGCTGTTTTAATTACTGTTCTAAATAAATTAAGTTTGCGGATGTTTTCCGTTGAGTTAATTATCGGCCAGCCAATGCAAGAAGACGTAATGCGCAGTAAAGATGTTTAATCTTTGTGACGGAAATAAGGAGAGAGTGAAAGTAAAAATGTCAACACCAGGAAGAGGCAGGCAATTGAGGATATTTGATGGATTTTAAACGCGGATATTACAACCTGATCAGAAGATTCGCACAAATCGACGCCTGATAGCAATCACTGTTATGATTCTTTTTATTTACGACAAAACGGAGTTCGTTTATGGCTGGAACCAGCCTCCTGGCACTGATTGATGATATTGCATCAATTCTTGATGACGTTGCTGCGATGAGTAAAGTGGCGGCGAAGAAAACCGCGAGCGTACTGGGTGACGATCTGGCCCTGAATGCTCAGCAAGTCAGTGGCGTAAAAGCCGACCGTGAACTGCCGATCGTCTGGTCCGTTGCCAAAGGTTCTTTGATTAATAAAGCAATTTTAGTCCCACTGGCCCTGTTGATCAGCGCCTTTGCCCCATGGGCTATCACACCGCTGCTCATGATTGGTGGTGCTTATTTATGTTACGAGGGTTTCGAAAAGGTCGCGCATAAGCTTCTGCACGGCAAAAAAGAAGAGCATCACGAAAAACCGGATACCTCGAGCGAGGTGAAATCCGAGGCTGACGTGGCCAAAGTAGAGAAAGAGAAAATCAAAGGCGCGGTACGCACCGATTTTATTCTTTCCGCAGAGATCATTGTGATTTCGCTGGGCACCGTCGCTGCCGCACCATTCATGAGCCAGGTGACCGTCATGGTGCTGATTGCCGTGGCGATGACACTCGGCGTTTACGGCCTGGTGGCGGCGATTGTCAAAATTGACGACGCCGGTTTATATCTGAGTAAATTGAACGGCGAAAGTGGTTTCATGAATGTTGTGCGCAGTTTTGGCGGGATGATCGTCAATGCCGCGCCATGGCTGATGAAAACCCTGTCCGTCGTCGGCACATTTGCCATGTTTCTGGTGGGTGGCAGCATCATCAGCCACGGCCTGCCGTTTATGCACAGCCTGATTGAAGTGCTCAATCATGGGCATCAGGGCTTTGTCAGCACGCTGATCACGGGCGCTACCGATCTGGTGGTTGGCCTGATTGTCGGGGCGCTGGTATTGGCCGTCGTGATGCTCGGGCAGAAGATCTTCAGCAAAAAATAACGGTTCAGGGCGCAGTCTTTACCTCTTACTGCGCCCTGGCTCGCCGTCAGCGGTTGGTGGCCACGATCATCGCCAGATCGACAGTAAATGAGCCATCGGTCTGGATATCAAAATGCTTAACGACGTCGTCCGGCATGACTTTTTGCAGCTCCCGAATCGCCACCACAAAATGTTCTGGGGTACGCATTCTCGCTACCCAACTGCTGAATTCCAGCACCAGACGCCCACTCGTCAACGCTTCTATCTGTAATCCTGCCTCCGTAAATAACCTCAGCCACTGGCCCGGTGCATAGTTGTGTACATGTGACGTATCACGCAGCTTTTCCACCGTTTGCAGATAGATATCCAGCAGCGGATGACCCGGTGAGGCGACATCCATCATGATCATTGTTCCGCCCGGCTTCAGCACGCGGCGAACTTCACGCAGCGCCTGACCGACATCATGCCAGTGATGCGCCGAATAGCGGCTGATGATCACATCAGCAAAGTTGTCGGCAAACGGCAGCGATTCCGCCACACCCTGTTGCACCGAGATATTGTTCAGGCCTTTGTCTTTCGCCGCCTGTGTCACCACCTCGAGCATCTGGGCTGACAGGTCATAGGCGATCACCTTGTGCACCACCGAGGCAGCGATAAAGCTGGCATGTCCTGCACCACAACCTAAGTCAATAACCTGTGCTTCAGGATAAGACTGCAACAATGTCGCCAGCCGCTGTAAATCGGCCCCCTGAGAGTGCACTGCGCTGGTCAGGTAATCCTGCGCTTGCGAACCGAACTGCTTTTCTACCGCCTGACTGTGACTGTTTTTGCTCTCCATTTTCTGCTCCTGTTATTGTGGTTTTTATAGGCTGACCCGTTGGCCGCAAAACTACTATAGGCAGCGTTATATACGAGTACAATATGAGCATTTATACTGGTATGAATAACACCCTGTCTAAGGTATCCAGTCTATGAACAGCACGGAATCCCTGAACGGCCCGAAAGCGCTGGGCGCCTTTTTACGCGCCCAGCGGGAACGCACAATGCCTCAGGACGTCGGCCTGCCTACATCGGCGCGCCGGCGAACCAGCGGATTACGCCGCGAAGAGTTGGCACAAATCAGCGGCATCAGCACCACCTGGTACACCTGGATTGAACAGGGCCGCGATGTGTCTATCTCCCCTGCCACCCTGGACCGCATGGCCGTCGCCCTGCGGCTTGAGGCAGCGGCACGCGAATATCTGTTCAGTTTAGCCGCAGTCAAAGATCCGCAGGCTCGGCTGGCCGCCGATGCCCCCGACGCACGGGTCAGCGCCTGCGTTAATCAGCTCACCTGCCCCGGTTATTTATTGGACAGCGCCTGGAACGTACTGACATGGAACCCACAGGCCGGGCAGCTTTTCTCCGGCTGGTTGGGGGTGGATCCACAGCCCAATTTACTGCGGTTTATGTTCCTGCATCCGCTGGCCCGCACGCTGGTGGTGGACTGGTCGGAGCGGGCGAAACGCGTGGTGGCAGAGTTTCGCGCAGAATCAGGTCATTTCGCTCAGTCCGACGCCATCCGCCAATGTGTGATGGCGTTACGCGAAGAGAGCGATGCCTTTAATCAGTGGTGGAATCAGCAAGATGTGCTGGGACGTGAAGGCGGAGAACGGCGCTTTATGCACCCGACTCACGGCGAGGTGGTTTACCGTCAGCAAACCTTTTTCCCTGCCGGTCATGCGGAATTCAAGCTGGTAATGTTGGTCGAGCAGGTCTAATTGACAGAGTACCAGCGGATGTGTGAGGCTGAATTCGTTATCAAAATAACGACTTCTTTAACGCAGATGACAAGGAAATAATGATGATAATTCGTCAACTGTATCAGGACAGCGATACCGAGATCCGCATTGCCACTGAGCTGGAAGCCGGACTGCACCTGGAGGCGATCCGTGCTTCGGTGCAGGAGATCGGCCTCTGGGAAACCTGGTGTACCGAACAATACCGGTTGGAAGACAGCCGGAAGTACCTGATTGATTCAGAGCAAAAACGCCAACGCGGCGTCGAATTCAATTTTTTCCTGTTTGATCGCGCCAGCGGCCAGATGATTGGTTCTGTTGGCGTTAACCGCATCAATCAGGATTATAAGCTCGCCAACGTCGGTTACTGGATCCGCACTGGTTTCACCGGCCGGTCACTGGCACCGCTGGCGGTCCATGCTGTAGCACGCTTCGTCTTTGATGAACTGGCCCTGACGCGGCTGGAGATTGTCGCAATGGAAGGCAACCACCGTAGTTGCCGCGTGGCTGAAAAAGCCGGTGCCGTGTCCGAAGGTCTGCATCGCAACCGTCTTTATTATCGCGGAAAGCCGAGGAATGCCTGGGTATATTCACTGATCCCCGGCGATCTACCGGCCTGATCCCCAAATCAGTTTCCAACCTCTCCCTACAAAATCTGGATAAGGCACTGAACATGACCTCTTCTACCCATATCGTCTCCACCGAGTGGCTGGCAAAAAACCTCAATTCACCGGACGTGGTGATCATTGACTGCCGAAAGTCAAAACCGGGTATCACTCCACCCATCGATTTCCACGGCAAATACCTCGAAGCGCATATTCCCGGCGCAATCTATGTTGAAGTCGATAATATTTCCGACTGCTCCACCGGGTTGCCACATATGATGCCAACGGCAGAAGAGTTCTCTGCCTCGATGAGCCGCCTCGGCGTTGCAGACGGTCAAACCGTGGTGCTTTATGACGAAGGCGATTTATTCTCTGCCCCGCGCGTCTGGTGGATGCTGACCAGTTTTGGCGCGAAAAGCGTACGGGTGTTGGACGGCGGTTTAAACGCATGGCTGGCCGAAGGCCGGCCGACAGAGAGCGGTGAAATTGTCCGCGTTCCCGCCACCTTCACCGCAAAACTGGTGCGCCCGGTGGTAGTCAGTGCTGAGCAGGTACAGGATTCTCTTGGCAAAGTGCAGATAATCGATGCACGTTCTCTGGGCCGTTTCAAAGCCGAACAGCCTGAACCGCGCCCGCGCCTGCACGGTGGTCATATCCCCGGCAGCCTGAGCGTGCCCTTCACCGAACTGACGGAAAACGGCCACCTTAAATCGCCGCAGGCGTTAAAGGCGACTTTCGAAAGACTGGGCGTGGATTTGAATAAACCGGTGATCACCAGCTGCGGTTCCGGCGTTACCGCCGCTGCGCTGGCATTTGGACTGGATTCACTCGGTGTAAAAGAGGTGATGTTATACGATGGCTCATGGGCCGAATGGGGCAATATCGACGAAGATTACCCGATAGAAACGCACTGACTCCCGCATTTTACAGCCCGGTGACGCCCCGTTGCCGGGCCTGTTCTTTCATCTGCTGAATCACCTGATACTCCTCACGCGGCAGCACGCTGAAATGGTGAATGAGCAGACGTTCGCACAGCGCCTCGTTGGGTGGATGAGCGACGGTTTCCAGCAAAGCCAGACGCAGCAGACTGAGGGTTTCAGGTGGCGTAGACGCCGACGCGATCAGCGGCAGCCCCGGTGCGGCGGCCGTTTCGCCAATGATACACAACCCCTCAAGTTCCTGTGGCTGATAGCGGCGCAGCAGCTCCAGCGTGACGCAATCAATAGCCGCGATATCCGCCTGACCTTGCCGGACAAGTTCCAGCGATTGCCGGTGTCCTCCACTTTCGACAGCCAGACCAAAGAACTGACCCTTTTCAGCCAAAGGCGCGACCAGCGCCCGCAAACTGTTGTATCCCGACTGCGAATCTGTGCTGTTAAACGCAGCCCTGCGCCCGCGAAAGTCACTCAGGCTGGCCAGCCTGTCTTCATCACGGACGACCAAAAAGCTGCGGTAATAAGGGCCGCTGCAACCCGGTGCGTCATAGCTGAAGGTACCGACCAGTTGCACCTGCGGTAAAAACTCGACCAGCGGAAATCCGCAGGTCTGGCTGAGGAGTAAATCCGGCTGTTGCCAGTGCGCAAGCAGTTCACCAGGCCAGTGCAATGCCAGGGGATAATCACGCTCACCGCTCAGTTGAATAAGCTGCTGGCGCAATGCCCGCCAGAACTGCTCGACATCGCCGGGCACGACGCCATACATCGGCAAAGAAATCAGCATTCACACCGTCCGCTCATTCACACCTCCCGATAGGTTGCTGCTGATAATCATAGCCGATGTACGGCGCGCCGCATCGGGTTCACCGGGTGCCAGCGGATGCACTTCCACCGCGAGCGGATTCAGCGCGTGGTCACTGAACCACTGCGCATACCCTTCAACCAGAAACCCTTCACTGCGCTGAATATAAGCTTCACGCTCAGCAAGATAGACTTTGCGCAAACCGAACCACGGCAGGCCGGGTAAGTCATGGTGAACCAAATGGTAATTCAGATTGAGGAACAGCAAGCGCCACCCCAGACCCGCTTCGTTAAGCGTTGAACGCGCTTGAGGTGCATCATGAGCGCGATGCTCAAAGAAAGAGCGCAGTTTGGTCAGGCTCAGCGCCGGATAACTCACCGCCAGCACAAAATAGAGCGGCGACAGCCCACGCTGTGACATCCAGTGAAACAGCCCGGCCAGCAGAACAGCATGAATCAGCCACATCAGTATGGTTTTGGTTTCGCCTCGTGCCACACTCAGCAATGCGCCTTTCATCGTGGCGCCGATATCCAGTAACGGGCCAATGATCATTCTTCCCGGCAAGGTATTACGCAGTTTAATCACCGCGATACACCAGACCGGAAATCTTTCCCAACGAGCACGGGTAAAGTAATAACCTTCCGGGTCATCCTCCGGTAACGTCAGGTGGTCATTACGGTGATGGCGCAGATGAGAATCGCGGTATAAACCGTACGGATACCACACCGCCAGCGGCAAGATACCGAAAAGCTGATTGAGCCACGCGTGGCGTGTCGGATGCCCATGGATCAGTTCATGTTGCAGCGACATATACCAGGTGGTGAAGAGAATAAGTAAAGGCGTTGCGGCCCAACTTCCCAGTGCCTGCCAGAAAAAAACCACGCCAAACCAGCCGCCATAAACCGTCACCATTAATAGCCAGGTCGGCAGTTCCAGACGCCACCACCAGACCTGAGAATGCCGGTGGATATCGGCCCGCTGGCGGGCATGCAGGTAATGAGCAGAAGAGGACATAGGGACACGCCTGAAGATAACATGGCGCAATTATCAGGTAGCGAAAAGAGTAAGTTAAATGACTAATAACGCATTGATAAGTGAATAAATTGCTAAGCAAGAAAGGGCAATAATGACTTGTAGGGCGGGTTGAAATTAATACACTTCGCGCGGGTGCTCAGGATCTTTCTGTTCTGAGCATAAGTTTAGCAAGGCGCAGAAAGAGAAAAGCCCCGAATTTCTAATCACATATTAAACAAGGAGATACGGAGGTTGCGGCCACTCTGACTTACGAATCCAACAGGTAAGGCAACCCAATGGCGGGGGTCATACCCGCCTTGGGTTGTTGTGCATCGATCCCTGAGCACCCATTCACTCCACTCAGCCTTGCAGATCTTTTTGCAGCGCCTGGGTAAACTGATCCATCGGGCAGAATCCTTGCTTATCGATCTCACAACCTGCAATTTGCAAGGTGACGCGCTGTGGCGGATTTTTCATGCTCAGCGGGGTGTTATTGCGGATCTGTTTTGCCGTCGGATAGACATATTCGATCTTCATCAGATCCTTGTTGGCTTTCTTATCATGCCAGCGCTGGAACACCACTGCGCCACTGATAGGCGTACGTTCGTACTGCCCCGGCAAGGTGTAATCTTTGGTTTTCAGCGCCGCCAGCAAAGACGCAATGTTGGAGTCATGCCCGACCAGCAAGGCCAGTTTTGCCTGCTGTGCTGATTGCTGATCGGCAGATTTCGCGTCACTTTTATTCAGCGCGCCGGAAATAAAGGTCAGCAGAGGTTTTGCCGCATTGGCCGCAATGGCAGGCGAACCGAATAGCGTCTCGTGGTAGAGATTTTTGATGGTTTCCAGCTTCGTCCACTGCTCAGGCGTGGTGATCTGCCCCCAGGCGACATCTTTCAGCGGGAAGCCTTCGTAATACTGCAACATAAAGGCGTCAGTCGCGCCGGTCGCCATTCGCAAAGGCCCGGTAATGCCCGGTTCTTTACCCTGAACTAAAACCACGGCCGACGGCTGAGAAGCCAAATCGCACTGTTTATCCTGCTGACACAGTTTAGAATTCTGATAATCCATCACCTTTTGCAGCAGCAGGTAGTTCGGTTTCAGCCGCTGATTCAGCCCGTCAATCCCACCCTCACCTGCATGTTGATTAATCGAATTCAGCGCATCCGTCTTAAACTTCTCGTTCACGTCTGCGGTAATAATCGGATTGAACACCGGGTCCATTTTGCCAACGTCAACCCGGTTAACCACCGCCACATCACAGCCTGGGAATGCGCCAGTGACGAAGTGCTTTGCGGTGTCAATCGTACGCGGCAGGCTGTTTGCGTAAGCAAAAACCTGGCCGCCCGTAGGACATTGTGCCGCAGGCAGCAACTGACTTTTCGCCAGCCAGGCGCGGAAATACTGTCCCATATGCTCTTCAATTTCGCCGCCTTTCGGCGTCAGCAACCCACCTTCTGTCTGCCATTTTGGCCAGGTATGGGGTGTCGATTCCGCCAGCACGTCACCGTAATTGACCAGCGGTGCGCGGATCCCGTGGCGGCTCATCACCAGCACCTGTTGCAGTTCAAGAGAGGTGTTGGCAGCAAAAGAAGGGGCGGACATTGGCAGCAGACAAGCTAGCGCCGTCAGTGCAAAAACGCGGGGTAATGTTTTCACGTGTTGTTCCTCGATGGTTTCCTTGGCAATAGATATCCACCTCTGGCTCAACCTTTTCAACAGATTGATTCCAGAGATGAATTTCCAGCATAGGCGAAAATGAGATAACAGAGAGGGATCAAGCTCACATCAAAACATTAACAATGACACTTTTATGACAGCACAGTCAGAACTGGTAACGCAGCCAGGCAAAAAACACATTCCCGTTATTGTAAGTGCCTGGAATATACGTGGCCTGAAAGCTCAGCTTGTCATAACTTATAGAGGCTAAAGGCAACACAATAGGTATGGGAATATAAGAATAATCATCACGCGCGGTGACAGCGGCGGTGTACCCCAGCCCCAGTCGGAAATTTTTATCTTTAGCCGGTTGCCATATTTTTTCATAGCCATAGCCACCGATAGGCTCCCATTTATTATGGGAGTCCTTAAAAGCCATAAAATAAAGACCGTGCCAGTCGCCATTTTCATCATAGCGGGAAATACCATAACCCCCGCCCCAAGGGCGCTCATTATAATTGTCCGTTTTCGCCTTATCATAGGTCAGGCGGTTATGCCAGGTGATAACCGGCAAATAAATATTGTCATCCGGTGAGTTGTTCCAGGTTGTAGCAACGTCATGTGACCATGAGTCCCACCACCCCATAAAACCGGGTCTGGCTGGTGTTGAAGGTGTGGCCGTGCTGACGGAACTGGCGAAAGCAGGCATAACCAAAAAATGGGATAATATAAATACCCAGCAAATCTTCTTTTTTAAAAAAAACATTTAATATAAAGCTCCATTTGTTATGGAACCATTATATCAATTTTCACTTAAATAGGTTTTAAACATCATAGAGCCATTTTGTAAGGAAACGTTCAAGCCCTTATTATTTGGGGGATTTTCATTTATATATTGGGATAATTCTTAGTATAAACAGGAGGGGGAATTAACACCTTTATATATTCACTGCCGATTATTTTCAACTTATATACCGTCGTCTGGACGTGATAAAAAAATCCAGAGCCAACCCGCGCTCTGGATTTTTTATCACTCAGCCAGACGATCAGCCAAGCTGTTTACGCGCATTGCGGAACATGCGCATCCACGGGCTGTCTTCGCCCCACTCTTCAGGATGCCAGGAGTTACTGACGGTACGGAAAACGCGCTCAGGGTGAGGCATCATCACAGTAACGCGGCCTGAAAGGTTGGTGACTGCGGTGATACCGTTAGGTGAACCGTTAGGGTTCGCCGGATAGTCTTCTGTCACGCGCCCATGATTATCCACGAAGCGCAAGGCGATAAGGTTGGCATGTTCAAGCTGAGACAGATGCACAGCATCACGCACTTCCATATGACCTTCGCCGTGTGATACCGCAATTGGCATACGCGACCCGACCATCCCCTGCATCAGCAGCGACGGACTGGCAGTCACTTCTACCAGGCTGAAGCGCGCCTCAAAGCGATCGGACAGGTTACGCACAAAGCGCGGCCAGTGTTCTGCGCCCGGAATAAGCTCTTTCAGGTTGGACATCATCTGGCAACCATTGCACACGCCGAGTGCCAGCGTTTGCGGACGATGGAAGAAGTCTTCGAACTCATCACGCACGCGGTCATTAAACAGCACTGACTTCGCCCAGCCTTCGCCCGCGCCCAACACATCACCATAAGAGAAGCCACCGCACGCGACCAGCGTGTGGAACTCCTGCAAATCGCGACGACCGGCCAGCAGGTCACTCATATGAACGTCTACCGCATCAAAGCCCGCACGGTGGAAAGCGGCTGCCATTTCAATGTGAGAGTTAACCCCCTGTTCGCGCAGAACAGCCACTTTTGGACGCACACCTTTAACAATATAAGGCGCGGCCACATCATCGTCTGGCGCAAAGCTCAGTTTAACGTTCAGACCTGGATCACGATCGTGGGTCTTGGCTTCATGCTCCTGATCGGCGCATTCCGGGTTGTCGCGCAGACGCTGCATCTGCCAGGTGGTTTCAGCCCACCAGGTGCGCAACGTGGTACGGCTTTCGCTGTACACCGGTTTGTCACCCTGGGTGATGACAAAGCGATCGCCGGCTTCGGCACGACCCAGATAATGGGTGCAGTCGCCCAATCCGAACGTCGCCAGTGTCTGCTCAACGCCCGCGCGATCTTCGGCACGTACCTGAATCACAGCGCCCAGCTCTTCATTGAACAGTGCGGCCAGCGTATCTTTGCCTAATGCCGCGATGTCCGCCGTCAGGCCGCAGTGACCGGCAAACGCCATTTCGGCCAGCGTCACCAGCAAACCGCCATCAGAACGGTCGTGGTACGCCAGTAGTTTACGGTCCGCTACCAGCGCCTGCATGGCGTTGAAGAAGCCACCCAGTTGTTCTGCACTGCGCACGTCAGCCGGGATATTGCCCAGTTGGCGATAGACCTGTGCCAGCGACGTAGCGCCTAATGCATTGTGACCGCAGCCGAGATCCACCAGCAATAATGCGGTGTCCCCCTTATCGGTGCGCAATTGCGGTGTCACCGTGCTGCGCACGTCTTCGACCCGGGCAAACGCGGTGATCACCAATGACAGTGGCGAGGTCATTTCACGCTGTTCCGTGCCTTCCTGCCAGCGGGTTTTCATCGACATAGAATCTTTGCCGACCGGAATAGTAATGCCCAGCGCAGGACAGAGTTCCTCACCCACGGCTTTCACCGCCGCATAGAGACCGGCATCTTCGCCCGGATGACCGGCAGCAGACATCCAGTTCGCGGAAAGCTTCACCCGTTTCAGATCGCCGATTTCGACGGCAGCCAGGTTAGTCAGCGCTTCGCCCACAGCCATGCGGCCAGAGGCAGCGAAGTCCAGTAAAGCGATTGGCGCACGTTCGCCAAGCGACATGGCTTCGCCATGGTAGCTGTCGAGACTGGCGGTAGTCACCGCGCAGTCGGCTACCGGGATTTGCCACGGACCGACCATCTGGTCGCGTGCAACCATGCCGGTCACGGTGCGGTCACCGATGGTGATCAGGAAGGTTTTTTCCGCCACGGCAGGCAGATGCATGACACGTTTTACGGCTTCAGTGAGCTGAATATTTTCTGCATTCAGGCTATCACCCACGGCTTTCAGCGTGGTGACGTCGCGGGTCATCTTCGGCGTTTTACCCAGTAACACATCAAGTGGCATGTCGATGGGCTGATTGTTGAAATGGCTGTCCTCAAGGGAAAGGTGCAGCTCTTCGGTCGCTTCACCAATCACCGCATAAGGTGCGCGCTCACGTTGACAGATAGCGTCAAACTCAGCCAATTGAGCCGGAGAAACCGCCAGCACGTAACGCTCCTGCGACTCGTTACACCAGACTTCCAGCGGGCTCATGCCCGGCTCGTCGTTCAGAATGTCACGCAGCTGGAAACGGCCACCACGGTTACCGTCGCTCACCAGTTCAGGCATGGCGTTGGACAAACCGCCGGCGCCCACGTCATGAATAAACAGAATCGGGTTGGCTTCACCCCGCTCCCAGCAACGGTCGATCACTTCCTGGCAGCGGCGTTCCATTTCCGGGTTGTCGCGCTGTACGGAAGCGAAATCCAGATCGGCATCAGACTGGCCAGAGGCCATCGACGAAGCTGCCCCACCACCCAGACCGATATTCATCGCCGGGCCACCGAGGACAATCAGTTTCGCGCCAACCGTGATCTCGCCTTTCTGCACGTGATCGGCGCGGATATTGCCGATCCCCCCCGCCAGCATGATCGGCTTATGGTAACCACGCAGCTCAGGGCCATTGTGACTGTTGACGTTTTCTTCGTAAGTACGGAAGTAGCCCAGTAGCGCCGGACGCCCAAATTCATTGTTGAACGCCGCGCCGCCCAGCGGACCGTCGGTCATGATTTCAAGTGCGGTCACGATGCGATCCGGCTTGCCGAAGTTCTCTTCCCACGGTTGTTCAAAACCGGGGATACGCAGGTTCGATACGGAGAAACCGACCAGACCGGCTTTCGGTTTGGCGCCACGCCCGGTGGCGCCTTCGTCACGGATTTCGCCGCCTGAACCGGTAGCGGCACCCGGCCACGGAGAAATAGCCGTTGGGTGGTTATGGGTTTCTACTTTCATCAGGATATGCGCCTGTTCCTGATGGAAGTCATACAAACCATCAGCCGCATTGGCATAAAAGCGCCCTACCTGCGAACCTTCCATCACGGCGGCGTTGTCTTTATAGGCCGAAAGCACGTGATCTGGCGTATGTTCAAAGGTGTTTTTAATCATCTTGAACAACGACTTTGGCTGTTCCTGACCGTCGATTATCCAGTCAGCGTTGAAAATTTTATGGCGGCAGTGCTCGGAATTCGCCTGCGCAAACATGTACAACTCAATGTCGGTCGGGTTGCGCCCCAGCGACGTAAAAGCGTCCATCAGATAGTCGATTTCGTCCTGGGCAAGCGCCAGCCCCAGTTTGATATTGGCGGCAGCCAGTGCGCCGCGGCCTTCGCCGAGAATATCGACGTGCTGCACCGGAGCGGGCTGATGGTGAGCAAACAGCGCCTGTGCCTCTTCGAGGCTTTCAAATAGGGTTTCCATCATGCGGTCGTGCAACAACGCACCTAACAGCGCCCACTGCTCGTCGGTCAGCGTCGGGGCCTGAACGTAGAACGCCAAACCGCGCTCAAGACGCAATACCTGAGACAAACCGCAGTTGTGCGCAATGTCAGTGGCTTTGGAAGACCAGGGAGAAATCGTGCCCGGACGCGGGGTAACCAGCAATAAGCGACCTGCGGGAGCGTGTGCGGCGAGAGAGGGGCCGTATTTGAGAAGGCGTTGTAACTTGGTTTGTTCGTCCGGGTTCAGCGGTGCGCTGACGTCGGCAAAGTGTACATATTCGGCGTAAATATCACTGACTGGAAGGCGGATATCCTGACAGTGGGACAATAACTTGTTAATGCGAAAAGCCGACAAAGCGGGCGAACCACGCAGTATTTCCATAATCACAGATCTCTCGTCTTCGAAGCAACTGACCGCAGTGCTTCATTGGGCGCAACAGGGGGAAAACGCGGGCTATTATAAAGAAAGCCAGAGCCAGACGAAACCGTTTGCGCAGTGAATATTCATATTAACTATAAGACTCACTTTACGCATGGCTATTGTGAATAAAGTTGCAGACTGCCGTTTTGTTGAGCAAAATGCGTCGACACTGGGAATATAACCATAGTAATGACAGAGCATAAGCTCATTAAAATAATAGCGCCGCAGAGAGATAACTATTTGACGCGCATAAAATTAAACTACTTTCTGGTCGGTCTTGCGGCCCTGTTGCTGGCGTTGGCTCTATGGCCAACTATCCCATGGCATCGGGGTGAAGGCGACCAGTTGGCACAGATAAAATCCCGTGGAGAATTACGCGTGAGTACGCTTAATTCTCCACTGACTTTTTTCAGCAGCCCCGACGGCAACCTCGGATTCGACTACGAATTGGCCAAGCGCTTTGCCGATTACCTTGGCGTGACGCTGGTGATGTCGCCACATAACAACGTTAATGCGATCTTCAACGACCTGGACAACAACAAAGCCGACATTCTGGCGTCTGGCCTTATCTACAATGCTGAGCGCCTGAAAAACTACCGCACCGGGCCAGAATACTACTCCGTGGCACAACAGCTGTTGTATCGCCAGGGATCTGCGCGTCCAAAAACCCTGGCTGACGTCAAAGGAGAGTTGCTGGTCTCTTCCGGCACTGCCCACGTTGTTGCGCTGCAGGCGGCGAGTAAAAAATTCCCTGATTTACAATGGAGCGAAACCGATAAGCTCTCGCCGCGTGATTTATTGCAGCAAGTCGCCGAAGGCAAACTGGATTACACATTGGGTGATTCCGTCACCGTGGCGCTAATGCAGCGCGTTTACCCACGATTAGCCGTGGCGTTTAACGTCACCGCCGATGAGCCAGTGACCTGGTATTTCAGTAAAAAAACCGACGATGACAGCCTCTATGCCGCCATGCTGGACTTTTTCAGTCAGATTTCAGAAGACGGTACGCTGGAAAAACTGGAGGAGAAATACCTCGGGCACGTCGGCGAATTCGATTATGTGGATACACGGACTTTCTTGAAAGCCATCGACACCACCCTGCCAGCGCTGCAGCCGCTGTTTGAAAAATATGCCGTTGATATCGACTGGCGCCTTTTGGCAGCCATTTCCTATCAGGAATCACATTGGGATCCGCTGGCGAAATCCCCCACAGGGGTGCGCGGGATGATGATGCTGACCCGTGCGACAGCGTCAGGCCTGGATGTTGATGACCGCACCGACGCCGAACAAAGTATTCAGGGAGGTGCTATCTATCTGTCACGCCTGATGGAAAAAATGCCCCCTACCATCCCGCAGGATGAACGGATCTGGTTCGCCCTGGCGGCTTACAATATGGGGTATGGTCATATGCTGGATGCACGGAAGTTGACGGCAGATCAGAAAGGCAATCCTGACAGCTGGCTGGATGTGAAGCAACGTTTGCCGATGCTCAACCAAAAGCGCTATTTCAGCCGCACCACCTACGGCTATGCACGAGGTACGCAGGCCTACAAATATGTCGAAAACATCCGTCGCTATCAGTTGAGTCTGGTGGGTTATCTGATGGAAAAAGAGAAAAAACAGGCGCAGGAAGCGGCGTTGCAGGCTCAGTTGGGTTCCGGGTATCCGGCGGTGGATGCGGCGCAGGCTTTGGCTCCTGCACCATAAAATCAGGCCGGGTCGGCTGGCCCTGCTGCTTCGCGCTGCGCCAGTTTAAGGGCTTTGTGCTGACTGCGACGCTGGCGGAAAAAGGCGCTCAGCATCGCCGAGCAATCGTCCGCCAGAATACCTAAAGTGACCTGCACCTGATGGTTCATCCCCGGATGGCCTAAAATATCCAGCAGTGACCCTGCCGCACCGGTTTTATGATCCGCTGCGCCGTAAACAACCCGCCGAATGCGGCCGTGGATCATCGCCCCGGCACACATCACGCAGGGTTCCAGCGTGACGTATAAAGTGGCATCTAGCAGACGGTAATTCTGAACGTTTTGCCCGCCCTGCCTCAGCGCCATGATTTCAGCATGGGCGGTGGGATCATGGTGACCAATAAGTCGGTTCCAGCCCTCGCCAATCACCTGGTTGTCTAACACCAGCACAGCCCCAACGGGCACTTCGCCCTCATCCTGCGCCTTAAGGGCCAGATTCAATGCGTAGCGCATCCAATCTTCATCGCTGTATTGCTCTGTCACTCTCACCTCATCCCGATCTCTGCGGTGGTCATTATACCGAAGGGAACCGGGGCAACCAATGCGTTGAATAGCCGTAAAAAAAGAATTCGACCGGATCTTATTTACTCAAGCTGCTGCAATTCACCGTGTTTACTGACGCGAAAGCGGTGCTCACAAAAGAACAACAACGGGTTGTCCTGTTTGCTGTCGCTGTAGCCGCTGTAGAGTTTCAATGGGGAACCGATGCGTTGTTCGAGCTGCGCCACTTTCTCCTCGCCGAGACAGCGTAAGGGCAGAACCCAGCCGCCTTTGCCTCTTGCCATACGGCTTCCCACCAGGCGTACCCGCGGCAGGAAAGGCGATGTGTTATACACCTGCTGCACCAGATTTTCCGGCGAACCAGTGATCAGCCAGACTTCGGCATCGTGGTTTTCAATGTAGTCACGTAAACGCATCTGCACTACGGGAAAGACCACCACTTTCTGGCGAAACCAGTTCACAAAACGCAGTTCGAGATCTTTAAGTTTGGCTTCGCGGTGACCAAAGGTGATTGACCACAACAATAAACTCATCGGCCAGCGCGTCGCCCGCCCCTGCACCAGCATACCAAGACCCACGACGGGCAACAGCGGTACCACCAGCAGCAGGTTTTGTGGCATCCGCCACAACAGAAACCGCATAAAAGTGCCGAACATATCCTGCTGATGAAGCGTGCCATCCAGGTCAAAAAATACTACTCGTCGATCCGCCTTCGCGCTCAATGCGTTACTCCTCGGGATCGTTGAACCCCATCATCCAGGTGAAAATAAATCCGGCTAATACGGTAATCAATATCCCCGCCAGGTACAACATCACTTTTCCAGAGACAATGGTCAACGCCAGCGGCAAACCGGAGATGCCAAAGGTGATCACCGTGGCGACTTTCCAGTAACAGATTAGCGCACCACCGACTGCGCCGCCTAAACAGGCACCGATAAATGGCCGACCAAGAGGCAGCGTCACACCGAAAATCAGCGGCTCACCGATGCCGAGGATCCCCACCGGCAGCGCACCTTTAATCACTTTTTTCAGCCGCGGATTGCGGGTTTTCATATAGACGGCAATGGCCGCGCCCACCTGCCCAACACCAGCCATGGCTAAAATAGGCAACAGCGGATTAGAACCGTGGGCCTGAATCAGTTCGACGTGAATCGGCACCAACCCCTGATGCAGACCGGAGAGGACCAGCGGCAGGAAGAACCCAGCCAGCACCGCCCCCACCACTAAACCGCCTTTATCAATCGCCATATTGACGCCGTGCGCGATGGCATCTGAGATTACGCCACCTAGCGGCTGAAGGATCACAATCGCCAGCGTGGCCGTAATCAGCGTGGTGATCAGCGGATTAAGTATCAGCTCAACGGATTCCGGTAGCCACTGGCGCAGGCGTTTTTCCAGCCAGCACATCAAAGCCACCACGAATAATACGGCGATAACCCCGCCGCGCCCCGGCTGTAACGTCTCACCAAACAGGGTAATTTGCGCCAACGCCGGGCTGGAGAGGATACCGGCCATCACGCCCCCCATGGCCTGAGAGCCGCCAAACACACGGGCGGCGTTCACGCCGACCAGAATATTCATAATGGCAAATACGGCACCGCCGAAGATCGCCAGCAAGCCCAGAATATTGGGGTAATCGAGTGCCAGTGAACCGGCGATATCCGGCCGCTTGAGCAAATTGATGATGCCCATGATCAGGCCCGAGGCGATAAACGCCGGGATCAGCGGAATAAACACATTGGCGAGTTGGCGCAGCGCCCCGCTCATCGGGGCGGAATATTTTGCTTTGGCCCGAGCCTTATTACGTGAAACGGTATCTTGTGCTGGAGCACTTTCTCCCCCCACCAGCAGCGCACGCATGGCATCCACGACTTTGGCCGCCGCTCCGGGGCCAACAATGAACTGATGCTGTTCACCTTGCTTGATATAGCCCTTGATGCCGGTCAGCGTTTTAATGTCGGTGAGATCAAGCTGCTGCTCGTCGTGGACTTCAACCCGCACGCGGGTCATGCAGTTTTCCAGCTTGCTGATGTTGGCCTCTCCGCCCACACGTTGCAGGATTTGCGATGCCAGAAGTTGCGTTTTATCCATTGCCGTCGCCATACCCTTCCCCTTAATCAGTCTGAATGCATCAACCTGCCAGAGCGGCGCGCAGGAAGCCGTGATGTGTTGCCAGGCGCTGAATGGCCTCTTCGGCACTGATTTGACTTAGCAGCATCAGGATCGCCGGCTTAACTTCAAATTCAGTTTGCGCCAGTGCCGCTTCGGCATCGGCGCGCGCGGCACCGGTGGCCTCAACCACGATGCGGCAGGCGCGGTCCACCAGTTTGACGTTGGTGGCTTTCACATTGACCATCAGGTTCTGATACACCTTGCCGGTTTTCACCATCGCACCGGTGGAGATCATATTGAGCACCAGCTTTTGCGCGGTGCCGGATTTCATGCGGGTTGAGCCGGTCAGCGCTTCAGGCCCAACCACCGGAGAGATCGCCACTTTCGCTTCATGTGCAATGGGTGAGTCCGGGTTACAAGAGATAGCCACCGTCGCACAGCCAAGCTGGCTGGCATAACGCAGGGCACCGATGACATAAGGTGTGCGCCCCGATGCCGCGAGGCCGACGACAGTGTCGGCAGCGGTGAGTTTAATATTCTGCAAATCTTCAACGCCCAACGCTTCACTGTCTTCAGCCCCTTCGACGGCTTTGAGCAAAGCACCTGGACCACCGGCAATCAGACCAATAACCCTTCCGTGCGGGACACCAAAGGTTGGCGGGCATTCAGAGGCATCCAGTACGCCTAGTCGCCCGCTGGTACCGGCTCCCAGATAAATCAAACGGCCACCGGCGTTGAAAGAGGCCGCCGCCATATCGACGGCCTGCGCCACTTGCGGCAAAACCACGCGTATAGCGTCGGGGACTTTGCTGTCTTCATGATTAAAAACAGCCACCATATCGAGCGTCGACATTTCGTCGAGGCCCATTGTTGCCGGATTACGGCTTTCGGAAACCAGAGCGCCTAAATTCATAACATTACCTCGTGAATTTTTAATTCAAAAATATTAATCGATATTTGAATATTTTATTCTTAAAGGCGAGCAATATTTGCTACTTTAGATAACATAATTCTTAAATCGTGATGACGGTAGAGTCGCCATGGCAAGGGGTTCGAACAATGAGCAGCATGATCCGTATCCGCCAAATCTATCCGGCGTTGGCACAAAATGATCGCAAACTGGCGGATTTCCTGCTTGAACAGCCGGAACAGGCCAGGCATCTGAGCTCGCAAAAATTGGCTGAGCTGGTGGGGGTCAGCCAGTCCGGCGTGGTGAAATTCGCGCAAAAACTGGGGTACAAAGGTTTCCCCGCATTAAAGCTGGCCATGAGCGAAGCGCTGGCGCAGCCACAAACTGAGCTGGCGGTGACGGTGCATAATCAGATTATCAGCACCGACAGTTTGCAGGTGGTAGGCGAGAAGTTACTGGCCGAGAAGCAGTCCGCTCTGCGCGCGACCCTGGATATCAACAGTGAGCAGCGGCTGCAACAAGCCCTGGCGATGCTGGTCGGTGCACGAAAGATAGTCCTGACCGGGATTGGTGCATCCGGGCTGGTGGCAAAAGATTTGGCGTATAAACTGCTTAAAATTGGTCTGACGGCTATCGCGGAGTCGGATACGCATGTGCTGCTGGCGACCGTTCAGGCGTTGTCAGAAACAGACTTACTGTTGGCCATTTCTTCCAGTGGTGAAAGGCGGGAGATTAATCTGGCGGCGGATGTCGCACGTCAAAGCGGCGCAAAAGTGCTGGCGCTGACCGGGTTTTCACCCAATTCGCTTCAGCAGCAGGCCGACCATTGTCTTTATACCGTGGCAGTGCTGCCAGCAACCCGGGGCGCGGCAGTGTCAGCCACCACGGCGCAATACTCCCTCACCGATCTGCTGTTTATGGCCCTTATTCAGCAGGATACCGCTCATGCGCCGGAAAGAATCAAACATAGCGAAGAGTTGGTGAAAAAGCTGGTTTGATCCGGATCATTTCAGGGAGGAATCGGCAATGCGCAAAGGCGCTGCGGCAGTCAAATCTGCTATACTGCGCGCCCGGATTATTGCTGACACGAGAGAAATTATGGCCCTGCTTATCACACACAAATGTATCAATTGCGACATGTGCGAACATTCATATAAATCCAATTAATTAAATTAACGTGTTACTTTTCGCGTAACTTAAAATCCTCCATATTTTTCCATTATCTCTCCTTCGCAACACAAAAACACCTTAATAAGAACGCTGCACCACGTCGCAATCTTTGAATTGTTACAATAAACCATGAGATTTATAAGGTTAATTATTTAAACTCGTCTTTAACTCAAATTTACGCCATAGAAGGCATTATGAGTTGGAACAGAGACACTGCAGTTTCACACATCAGATTGCGCGCGGGGCAACTTCTCATCATCGATGCGCGGAGTTCACCGGTGCAGCCATTAGGGCTGGAGGCGTTGATCTTGGCTATGAAAGGGATGCAAAAAACTATGGCCGTCCGCTCGAGCGGGCTGGTTTTCATGAAGTTCCGGCTGGCTCAACATTACAAGCTGGAGACGTCGCAGTTATCCAGCCTTATCCTGGCGGGAATCCGTCTGGTCATATGACGATGTACGATGGAACAACTTGGTATTCAGATTTCAGGCAAAGAAGCATGTATCCGGGTGATGGATACAGAAACTTCCATCCGTCTTATAAAATTTACAGGAAAAACTGATGCGCATACTCATTCTGCTGGCCATCGGCCTGTTAGCGGCGTGCAGTTCTGGAGAGTCAGAAAATCAGCAGGCTGTTAAACAAGTGGCCGATTTTTATGAATTTTATTTGCCAACTTTTGCTGGTGATCCGCCTTCAAATGATTCGGTGCAGATGCGGTGCTATGTATCTGCTGAAACACTCAGACAATTTGCAGTGATCGACAAAATCCCGGAACAAGAAATTCTTGGTTCTGATTACTTCACGTATACGCAAGATTACGATCAGGCGTGGATACCAGCGTTAAAAGTTGGGCCTGCACATGATCTAATGGGCGGTAAAGTCGTAGATGTTTCATTAGGTATAGAAGAAGGGAAGCATAAGCAACTTGAGGCTTATGTGAGGAAAGAAGCTGGGGCCTGGAAGATATACCGCGTTCGCGATATTTCGAATAACTATGAGGCTCCAATTTTCGATGCGGGTCGGATTAAGCGCGGTTGGTGATTTAACTTTGCGGCGTAAATGGGGCTCAAATAATATTTATTCGAACTCCATATTGATTGTGCCCCCTGGACACCAAGCTCAATATCAAACTTTGCTATGTACCACTCCTGATCTTCCGTGTCGCCAAAGCCTTGCGTTGCTACCAGGCACTGGACGGTTAGTGTCATGAGCTCAGGTAAAGTAATCAACGTAACGCTCATCCCCTTTAATTTCTTTTTGCTGCTTGTCGTAAAGCTACCTGCTATTTCTTGCGCATGGGCTAAGTTATCTTCGGGCCAGTACGCAGGTAGTTTTCTTTTCGTACTTTGATCTACGGGGTTGATCGATGTGTGCCGGAATGATTTTAGCCGCCGCAACACAGACCTTCATGCGCGCCTCGGTGCAGGGTGGCTTACATGACTCTCAGCGTTCAGATGCGGCTATAAAATCGGCGTTATTGGGGTCAATTGGCTTTTGTGTTACAGTGCTCGGCATTAATATTTCCTTGCATCAGAGCCACCAGCGCATAAGCACACTGAATAGACCCGGGTTTCGTAGACACTTTTTTGCCTCATAATGGAGGCTCAATGAAGGAGTGTTTATGTCAGCCAAAAATTTCACTGAAGAATTCAAAAT
>Ga0209848_1000068_pt1 | contig 56587 bp, 54 predicted proteins | sample OrgsoiDNA_201062_FD_185810 | JGI IMG/M metagenome (GOLD analysis project Ga0209848, IMG submission 185810) | Permafrost soil microbial communities from the Arctic, to analyse light accelerated degradation of dissolved organic matter (DOM) -... | ecosystem: Environmental > Terrestrial > Soil >...
GCGAAGCCCAAGGAGCATGCCGAGGGGCGGTTGGCCTCGTAAAAAGCCGCAAAAAAATAGTTGCAAACGACGAAAACTACGCACTAGCAGCTTAATAACCTGCTCAGAGCCCTCTCTCCCTAGCCTCCGCTCTTAGGACGGGGATCAAGAGAGGTCAAACCTAAAAGAGATCGCGCAGACACTTTGCCTGGAGTGAAAGCGTTAAACCCAATCAGGATAGTTTGTTAGTGGCGTGTCTGTCCGCAGCTAACCGGCGAATGTAAAGATAGACTAAGCATGTAGTGCCGACGGTGTAGTAATTTCGGACGGGGGTTCAAATCCCCCCAGCTCCACCAAATTATGATCCGGTTATTACCAGATAAGTCCGGAGAAGTCCTGAAAGCCCGCATCCCTCCTAGGTTTGCGGGCTTTTTTGTGTCTGTAGAAGTCCGAGAAGATCCGCCTGAAACCGGAGTCTATTGGTATACGAATTGGTGTATGCTGAGATGTATACCTATTAGGGAAGATCCTTGCATGGCGCGGAGACTGATTGGTTTTCGCAACGGCGTGTTTGATACCGTCACAGGCAAGTTTGGCCCACACCATCAAACCCACTGGTTGCGCACCGTAAACAGTGTCGATTTCACCCAACCCAAAGCCGGTGAAAACCTTGCCGATCATGCGCCGAACTTTTGGCGATGGCTGACGCGGGCAGCAAATCATCAAGTTGAAAAACAAGAGCGTATTCTCGCGGCGCTTTTTATGGTTCTGGCAAACCGTTATGACTGGCAACTCTTTCTTGAAATCACTGGGCCGGGCGGCAGCGGTAAAAGCGTAATGTCTTCGATTGCGCGAATGCTGGCAGGCGAGGACAACACAACTTCCGCCAGTATCGAAACGCTGGAGTCAGCTCGTGAACGCGCATCGGTAGTCGGGTTCTCATTGATTGTCTTACCCGATCAAGAGAAATGGAGCGGCGACGGCGCGGGAATTAAGGCAATCACTGGCGGCGATGCAGTTGCGATTGATCCGAAATATCGTGATGCTTATTCAACACATATTCCGGCGGTTATTCTGGCAGTAAACAACAACCCGATGCAGTTCAGTGACCGCAGCGGCGGTGTCTCGCGCAGGCGTGTGATCATCACGTTCCCCGAAGTGATACCCGCCAATGAGCGAGATCCACAGCTGATAGAGAAAATAGGTCAGGAGCTGGCCGTCATTGTTCGCCACCTGATGCAACGCTTTGCCGTTCCCAGTGACGCACGCGAGCTGTTACAGGCGCAACAGAATTCCGATGAAGCGCTGGAGATAAAACGCAGTACCGATCCGTTGGTAGATTTCTGCGGTTACCTACTCGCTGTCAGCACGCCAAGTGGCCTATATATTGGCAATGCCAACATTGTTCCGGCTAACCCGCGCAAGTATCTCTATCACGCCTACCTGTCGTTTATGGAAGCGCGAGGGCATCAGCGCACGATGAACCTGACGGCCTTTGGTCGGGCCGTGCCACAAACGCTGAGAGAATATGAGATTGAACTTTTGAAGCGTAAGACCAATCAGGGGATGCAAACCAACCTGATATTAAGTGAGGATTGCGAGGCGGATTGGTTACCGAAGTGCGAGACATTATAACGACTCATTTCAGACCGGCTCATGCCGGTTTTTTTATGCCTGAAATGGCGACTGGTCACTTTCAAGTGACCAGTTATGGACAGTTAAGAACAAACCCATCACCACCTAACCACATGAAATTAAATACAAAAAATGCAAAAGTGAACAGTGTGACCAGTTTTATCCATAAATCTTTTATTACGCTAAATTTTATGACTCTCGAGCGTATGTCTGGTTACGTTAGTAGAAAGGGGAATTCCCTTGCTTTTATACATCAAGCTCAATATTTCTAAATTCTTTCTTTGTAACTGTACTTCGTATAATAAAGCAAACTAGGATAATAATGATGGAAATGCCAACCTGTATCCATCCAGCCATACTATTACTAATTTGAGAGGGAATGATTGCAGCAATGACAGCAGATACAAGCCATAAAAATAAAATTGAAAAATTGAATGCTTCAACCGTTTTACTAATAGATGCTTTTATAATTCTTGCATTTGAGTATTTAAATTTAATTGCATATAGACTACCAGAAATAAATGGCTCAAGGGCATATACATGATATTCCCATACCTTTTGCCAATGCTTACCTGCAATAATAATGAAACTAGTGAAAATGGATATAATTGAACCGACAAGAGATATAAAAGAAAGTGAGAAAAAAACCGAATACGGAATATGCTTATCTTGCATATCAATGATTTTAATAATCAGCGCCCCCCACCCGGCAAACAATAAAGCTGTTATTGCCCAAAGGTAATTCAACCTTTGCCAGTAAAGCCCAATTTCAAAATCTCTTATTCTATGAGACACATCAAAAGATCTCTCGATTTTCTTAAGGTCATCAGATGTAACATTAACACTTGTATTGGAAAAATCTTTAGAAAGTAGCTTACCAAAATATTCAAGATTGTTAGTGAAATGCCCAACTAACTCAGAAGGTAGATCATAGTTTCGAGATTGCGCAGTCATTCCCCATCCTTATTATATCGCGTAAATAAAATTAAGTTACATCATATCGAAGATATTAATAATATTTAATTGGAAAGTGAAAATCAATGATGCCAGTGGCATATGTCAAATATCGCAGCAATAAGGGACATAAACATTATAAATAATGCACTGAAATCACTCTCCGTTGATGGCTACCAAACAAAATTATCGATCATAAGTCATTTGTACAAATCCCAATCTAGTGTTTGCAAGCGAATAATAAGCACTCAAAGAATAACCCCTACTTTTGATGAGTTTAGCCTTAAGGAATTTGCTTAGTCTGCAACACAGAAACCCTATCAAAATCGGCATTGGTATACGTTTAGGTATACGCTACAAATCTGAATTAAGAATTAATCATTAAAAACATAACCTTATCCATTTTCATCAGCTTCCCCCAGCAAAAAGCGTCATGATTCTCATTATGACGCTCTTCTGTATACACACAGCGGACAATATAAAACTACGGCTCCAGATAAGAATTCTGACTCACTGCTTCAGGACTTGCGTAGAAATATCCCGGTGGAGGTGCAACACCCCACGCAGGGGACCAGGCATACACCCAGCCATCATTAGGTATGATGCTATTCTCAACCTGCCATACCTGATAACCGACAACAGACATCTTTAGGAACCGGTAAGGACGCTTACCAATTAACTGGTTTTCCGTTCCTTCAATTTTCCCGAGAACAGTGACAAAGCGATTACGGAAATTATCAGGATCGAGGAAATTATCAGTATAAACTAAGACGCGGCCCTGAAATGTCTCATTAATTTTCGGACGGGCATATTCATTAAGTGGCAACACAGCTATCTCAAGTATTGTTTTGGAGGGAAGATTAATCACATTAATGACCTTGCCCCCTACGCGAACCTCCTGCCCCTGGTACAAAACAGGCGAAAGAGCAATCTGCTCATATGTCGCGGGATTGACTGCCACTTCACTTCCGCGGATACTTTTAGGTATCGTTGAACAGCCCGATAAGAGTAGCGTAGAAACAACGGCCAAAACCGCCATTGTTCTCTGAACATCTTTTTTGTTTAACATATTTTTCTCATCAAATAAGACTTCAATTACTTATGCAGTCAATTATGTTACATAGCAATTAAAATAAACAACCCAATAATATTAACGATAAAAACCATAGCGCGGCTTTGAAACTATTCTATGAAATTATAAAACACAGTAAAATAAGAGTCCGGATAACCCTATGTCATCACCGTCTTACAAGTGTCATCAATACTCATATCAGACACGCATTAAAAAATATCAAGACCAAAAACTGGCTTCACTTAAATCAAGTCATCATAATATTCAGGCTGCGTCAGATACCTTACCCTCATTAAAAGGAGGTTTAGCAAACCACACCAGAATCGTGAGCATCACAAACGCTATAGCTGAGAGCAGGAAAATCTCGTTGGCAGATATGAGCATGCTCTGCTGTGTGATCATATTATTTACTTCATTCAGCATCTGAGGGAAAGAGAATCCGTCAGATTCGATGTGCTGCGTGAATGTGTTATATATCGGATTAAACGGATTGATTGTTCCCGTCAACACACTGTGCTGCCCTGACTCCCATCGGCTCCAAAGTGTCATCGTCAGCGACGTGCCAATTGACCCTGATAAGGTACGGAAAAAATTGCTAATGCTTGAGGCATTAGCAAATTTATTATCCGGCAGACCTGAAAGAGAAATGGTTGTAAGCGGCAGAAAGAAACACGCTACTGCACAGCCTTGTAATAGCTGGGGACTAATAACTCCCATAAAATCAATGCCGACGGTGAAGGTGATGGAACGCCAGTAATAACATATCGCATATACAATAAAACTGAACGTCACCAGAACACGCATATCCATTTTATTGCCATAATAGCCAATTATGGGTGACAAAATTAATGGCATCACCCCGATTGGCGCATAGGCCAATCCTGCCCACATGGCATTGTAACCCATGGTTTCCTGGAGTAGTTGTGGCATCAGTACGATAGCGCCCGAGTAAAATAGAAAGGCGCAGGTGATACAGACAATACCAATGGTAAAATTACGTGATTTAAATAAGCTCAGATCGATAATAGGGTTTTCATCCGTCGACTCCCAAATTATCAGGGAGATCAGCGAAATGCCTGAGATTATCCCCAAAGCAATAATGGTCGTAGAATTAAACCAGTCCAGATCCTTACCCTTATCAAGCATCAACTGCAACGCGCCGACGCCCAGCACCAACAGAACCAGACCTACGTAATTCATTTTCACCGACTGCGTTTCTGTCTCGCGCCCTTTAAGCAACGTCGCGGAGAGTGAAATCGCAATAATACCCATAGGTACATTGATAAAAAATATCCAACCCCAGCTAAAATTGTCGCAAATATACCCGCCCAGAATAGGTCCGCAAATTGGAGCAATAATCACCGTCATTGACCACATGGATAAGGCGAAGGTACGTTTTTCCGGTGGATAATTCCTCAACAGAAGGCTTTGAGACAAAGGAACAAGGGGGCCTGCCACTAACCCCTGAATTACCCTGAAGAGAATAAGCATATCAAGGTTGGTTGAAAGCCCGCATGCCAGCGATGCCAAAGAAAAACAAGCCACGGAGAGGAGAAACAGACGTAACTCACCGAACCGCTGCGACAGCCGCCCGGTCAAAGGAATCGAAATCGCGTTTGCTACGCCGAACGAGGTAATAACCCATGTCCCTTCATCCGTAGAAGCCCCCAGAAAACCGGATATCGTGGGGATGGCCACGTTAGAGATGGTGGAGTCCAGCATCTGCATAAACGTCGCCAGCGACAGCGCAAAGGTCATGCAGATCAACATTGCACCACGTAAGGGTACTGGCAGTGATTTCACGGTTTCCATCAAGGTTGTCCATTACTCTGAATAATGTTGGCGATGAGTGTGTCTACCGGGGCGGTATCGATGATCAGCGCATCGCTGATGTATGCAGGTGTCATGGACGCCTGAGTTGAAAACTCAGGCATGTCATTGCTCTTCCCCTCTGCGGTTTCAATCGTGGCATTCATCGAAAGACCGATGCGCAGCGGATGCTCGCTGAGTTCCCCCTCATCCAGTACCACTTTGACAGGCACCCGCTGGACAACTTTGATCCAGTTCCCTGAAGCATTTTGTGCAGGAAGCAGGGAAAATGCGTTACCGGTACCCATATTGATCCCTCTGACATAGCCGTGATAAACGACGCCGTCTCCATACAGGTCGCTGGTTAGGGTGACCGGTTGTCCACTATGTACATTCGTCAACTGGGTTTCTTTAAAATTGGCATTGACCCACATTTGCTGGGCCGGAATAACCGCCATGAGTGTCTGAGCAGGGTTAATCGTCTCGCCTACCTGCACACTGCGCTGAGCAACATAGCCCGTAACAGGGCTACGAATATCCGTACGCTGAAGTGAAAGCCAGGCCTGTTTCGCCTGTTCTGCTGCCTGCAGTACCTTAGGCTGACGGTCAAGAGAAGTGTTCATAATCAACGCCTTATTCGCGTTGTAGGTCTGTATGGACGCATCCAGCGCCGCTTTACTGCTTATTGCGCTGTCCCTGGCATGCTCAAGGTCTTCCCGGGTGATAACGCCCTTCCCTGCAAGGCGCAGCCGCCGCTGATAATCTTCCGACGCCTGTTTGTACTGGATTCGTGCTGCAGTTAAATTGTCTTGGTACTGGGTATCAAGCACATAAAGCTTGCGCATTTCGCGTACCATGTTTGCCAGATTATTTTTTGCCTGATTGAAGGCAATCATAGAATCCGTTTTATCCAACGTGACGACAATATCCCCTTGGCGCACGAAATCAGTGTCCGTGTAATTTACTGCTGTGACACTGCCTCCAATCTGCGAAGAGATATTATTTATATTCCCCTTTATATAAGCATCATCAGTGCTGATTTGATGGCTAACGATTAAATTCCAATAAATAAAAAACCCAATAAAGACAGGAAGTGAAATTCCAAAAAAAAGAATAAAGTACTTCTTTCTTGTTTTTTTATTTGATGCCGTTCCTGACCGTTCCACTATAATTTCTCATGTTGATAGCATGTTTTAACATCTCACTAAAGAGTTTTACGAAAACGCAATATTTGTATTATCTTCATTACGTGGGTCAAACATGACATGGCTGCTGTAAATGAGAATAGAGTAAAGATTCGGCTACGATATAACAGCGGATTATCCTGATTTGGTTGAGCTATTATTCCTACATCTGTAATAAATTCCCGTCAGAAACACCTAACACACTGAAAATATTAACTAATATACAACAACTTATATTCGTTTACGTTTTATTTAGTTTTCACATTTTAAAATACATCTCAAATATTACATTTACCTGCACTAAAGGTCAGCCGCTGTTATCGCGCTGGCTCATTTTTATACGGATGTTTTTTTTGAGATCTCGTCGTACACGCCAAAATATAATAATAAGCAGACAAAGGAAATATAAATGAAAGCCATTATCATCGATGACCATCCACTAGCCATTACCGCTATTCGTAATCTCCTGCGTAAAAATTCAGTTGAAGTTCTGGCTGAATTGAGCGATGGCGCTAAAGCCGTACATTTCATGGAAACGCTAAAGCCGGACATTATGATTATTGATGTGGACATCCCCGTTTATAACGGCATTCAAGTACTCGAGATGCTGAGAAAGCGCCAGTACACCGGTATCATTATTATTGTGTCAGCCAAGAATGATTATTTCTATGGACGCTACAGCGCAGAGGCTGGTGCTAATGGCTTTGTCAGCAAAAAAGAAGGGGTAAATAATATTATTGCCGCCATCGAAGCCGCCAAAAATGGCTACAGTTACTTTCCTTTTTCCATGGATCGTTTCACCGGTCGCCAGACATCCGATCAGCAGAAATTAGATTCTCTGTCCCGTCAAGAGATCACCGTGCTACGTTATATACTGGATGGAGATGATAATAATACCATAGCGGAAAAAATGTTCATCAGTAATAAAACCGTCAGCACTTATAAAGGCCGATTGATGGAAAAACTCGAGTGCAAATCATTAATGAATCTTTTTACTTTCGCTCAAAACAATACAATCTGGTAACAGAATGAATTTTTTTAATTGTTTTTTTATCTCTGTTATTCTTTTTTTATCCATACAGGCCCACGCGGTAACGTCCTATACTGACTACGACGTTCAATTCAATCACGGCAGCGTCGAACTTAATGATTTACGCCTGACCAATCATGAACTTCGCTGGCTGAACAGTAAAAAGAATTTTATTGTCGCCGTCGATCGTACCATGCACTCTGCACTCCTACAGACTGAGTCTGGCATGCAGGCTAAGGGCATTAATGCCGATTACCTGGGACTCCTGCAACAGAGCCTGAAAGTAAAAGTGGTTCTGCGGGAATACCCGAGCAAGGCGGATGCCGTCAAGGCCCTGAAGGAAGCCGAAGTAGACGTCATGCTGACAGATCTGATGAACTCTCGGCCGGAAGAACCTTCCTTCAATTTATCCCGACCGCTGATAACCACCTTTCCTGTGCTGGTGACATCGGTCAATAGCACCATGAATCCGCTCAGCACCATCAAACCAGTAAAGATTGCACGAGTAAGCGACTATCCTACTACGGTGGAGATTGCCCGCTCATTCCCCAATGCTACTGTCATAGATTACCCGACCTACTACGAAGCACTGGCCTCCGTTTCTTCTGGCGAAAATCAGTATTTTATCGGCAGTAATATTATTACCAACACGCTGATCTCCCGCTTCTTTACGCATTCACTGAATGCAATCAAATATTATGATTGCCCTTGCCAGCGCAATTTCTTTTATACCCGAAAAGAAATGACCATGCTGCCAGACATTTTGAATCGATTTATTAACAGCCTCACTAATGAGGTCAGAAGGGACGTAATACAGAACTGGCTCAATGCCGGTAATCTGGGATTTATAAATAAACCGCTGACGTTAACCTCGCAGGAAAAAAAATGGATCAAAAATCATCCTGCGGTAAACGTGCTGGTCACATCCTTTCACCCGCCGTTTTCAATGACGGATGAAAACGGTGCTCCGCGCGGCATGATGGGTGATCTGCTGAATATTATAGAGCTGCAAACCGGAATGAAGTTTATTCCCGTCTCTGCGCCGGTCACTCCTCCGGGGGACATACTGCATCCGGAAGGAAAGTGGGACATTTTCCCTGGCGCGATTTATTCGGAAGAACGTGAACAAGAGGTCGCCTTTTCCGAGATGCTGATGATGTCCCCTTATGTGTATGTCGTGCAAAAAGAGCGGATGAAAGATAAGACGCTCAAACCTGGCATGAAGGTTGGGCTGCCCTCCTATTACGGCCTGAATACCACACTTAAAAAGCGCCACCCAGAAGTGGAGTGGGTGCCAGTTACGAATGCCAGCGCCGCGTTTCATCAGGTACAAGAAGGGAAGCTGGACGCTCTGGTCGCCACTCAGTCGACGGCACGCTATATGGTTGATCACTATTACCCGGACACCCAGGATTTCTTTCGTATTCAGGATGTGCCCCACGCAGCTATCGCTTTCGCATTTCCAAGAGGTGAGCCTGAGCTCAAGAGCATCATTGATAAAGCGCTGAACAATTTGCCCCCGAGCGAAATATTTCGACTGACCGAAAAGTGGACAAAAATGCCCAACGTAACGATTGATACGTGGGATCTCTACAGCCAGCAGTTTTATATTGTTACCGCCCTAGCGGTGTCACTGATACTGAGCACCCTACTGTGGGGATTCTATCTGTTACGGGAAGTTCGGCGACGCAAGACGATACAAGGTGATCTTGAAAACCAGATCTCTTTTCGCAAAGCGCTTTCAGACTCACTGCCCACGCCGAGTTATGTTGTCAATTCTCAGGGGTGCATAGTGAGTCACAACCGCGCCTTTTCACAATATTTCACGGAGGAATACTACGCCATCGCATCGCTTCCTCTGACCCATCCCCACTCGCCATTTGCTGGCATGATGGCAGAATTCCCCGGTATGCAACTGGACGAAGGCGGCAATCGGCCCATCAATACCTGCGAGCTGGAAATCAGCAATGGCCGTGCAACCCGCTACATTCAACACTGGCTTACGTTGTGTGATATGCCCGCCAGTGCCGACAGAGTATTTATTTGCGGCTGGGAAGATATCACTGAAACGCGCGCGCTGATCAGTGAGCTGGAAATGGAGAAAAACAAAGCCATTAACGCGACCCTAGCCAAAAGTGAATTTCTGGCAAGTATGAGCCACGAAATCCGAACGCCGGTGAGCTCTATCATGGGGTTTCTGGAGCTGTTCACCAGCCAGGAGCAGACGGAGGAGCAAAAAGCAGAAGCGATCAAACTGGCTTACTCGACAGGGCAATCCCTGCTCGGGCTAATTGGCGACATTTTGGATGTCGACAAAATAGAGTCCGGCAATTATCAACTCCAGCCGGAATGGCTGGATATGGCTGAGCATCTGACGGTGATTTATCGCGCCTTTCACGCGCTGGCCGCCAGAAAAAACATCCAACTGTTGATCGACAACTCACTTAGCCATCACTGCCTAATCATGATTGACCCTCAGGCTATTAAGCAGGTGCTCACTAACCTCCTGAGCAATGCATTGAAGTTCACTGAAACAGGAAGCGTCAGGCTGAATGCCATGTTGGTTGCGCAGGATACCGATACTGCCAAACTGATTGTCGATGTTGTAGATTCCGGCAGTGGCATCAGCGAAGAAGAGCAAAAGCTTCTCTTCAAACCTTACAGCCAAACACACTCAGGGCGTCAGCAAATGGGTTCTGGCCTGGGACTAATGATCTGCAAGCAGTTGGTCGGCAAAATGCGGGGCGAACTCAGTGTGAAAAGTCGCCCGGGTGTCGGGTCAACCTTCAGCGTATCGATCCCGGTAGCAGTAACGACCCGCCAGTGTGTCGTTGCAGAACACTACAGCCAATCTTATACGCTGCCTGATACTCTGCGTATCCTCATCGCGGATGATCATCCGACAAATAGGCTGCTGCTCAAACGTCAGCTGAGTACGCTTGGTTATGATGTCACTGAGGCCTGCGATGGCGAAGACGCGCTGGACAAAGTCAGTCAGCATCACTTTGATTTGCTCATCACTGATGTCAACATGCCCCGCCTCGATGGGTTCGAGCTAACGCAAGCATTACGCCAGCAAAATAACACTTTAACCATTTGGGGATTGACCGCGAATGCACAAACTCACGAACGTGTTCGTGGGCTGGGTTGCGGCATGGACCTCTGTCTTTTTAAACCCCTTACGCTGGATGTGCTGAAAACACAGTTAAGCAAGCTCGCCCCGCCAGCGCCGTTAGTGAGCGCTCCGCAATATTTGGATATCCGCTTATTACAGGAGAATACCGAAAACGATCCTGAGCTGATGCGTGAAATCGTACTCACTTTCATCAAGGAGTCGCGGGGCGACTTATCGCTTGCCCGGCAGGCGCTGAACAAAGGAGACAAGCATGCTTTTAAAAAACGTATTCATCGGCTTCATGGCTCTGCCGGCATCCTCAATTTGACGCGTTTACGAGATATCTGTTATCAGCTGGAATCCCAGCCCTTCACAGGCAGCAGCTCGCTGGCCCATACCCAGCTGATGCAGACGCTGGCGGAGCACCTTGCGGAGTTAGACCAGGAGATCGCGCTGTTCCTCGGGCAACTGCTGTAATAAGTTTCCACTCCAGGATAATTTCCTGGAGTGGAAAAGCTTACGCAAACTCAAGGCGCAATTGCTCCCCGTGCTGATCCAGGGTCGCGGCACCGGGGCGACTGTGTGGATCAGGGTATCCGCTGATTTTGATTGGATTTCCCGGCATTCTCACTCCACCCGCTTCGATCATCATGTTTCTGGCCTTGGTCTGCGGCAGCTCTATTGCTTGATCAACGCTTAAAAGCGGCGCCACCGGCACTCCCGCCTCACCGATACGCGCCAACCAGAAATCTGACGTCTGCGTCTTCAGTACGGCTTCTATCGCCTCTTTCAATACCCTCTGGTGTTCAACCCGCAGAGCATTGCTGGCAAAAAGCGGGTCGATGGCCAATTCAGGGCGCTGTAGTGCTTTACATAACGCGCTAAAGAGCCGGTCATTCCCGCAGCAAAGGGTGATCGGTTTGTCCCCCGTAGTAAACACATCGAAAGGAGCCATATAAGGGTGGCGGTTACCAAGACGCTGCGGAGTCTGATGGGTAGCAATGTAGCTCATCATGCCGTGCTCAAGGAACGTAAGAGTCGAATCAAACATAGCGATATCCACATGCGCACCGTGTCCCGTTTTTTCTCGCCCATACAGCGCACTGGCTATCCCGCAAAACAGATAGACCCCCGCGCATAGGTCTGAAATCGACGTACCGACGCGAACCGGCGGGCCATCAGGAAAGCCGGTCTCCATCATAAGGCCGCTCATTCCCTGAATAATGGTATCGTAGGCTGGCGCATCTTTCATGGGGCCAGTGTGTCCAAACCCCGAAGAAGAGGCATAGATCAGACGAGGATTAATCGCCTTCAGTTGTTCCCATGAAAAGCCGAGCTTCTCAAGCGTTCCGGGGCGGAAATTCTCTGCCAGCACATCGGCCTGCTTCAGCATATTGATAAAAATACCACGGTCGTGCTCGGCTTTTAGATTGAGCACCACGCTCTCTTTCCCGCGATTTACAAAGCTGTAATACAGGGATTGACCATTAAGAAAGGGGCCATATGTCCGGGTATCATCACCGTGATCGGGTGGCTCAATTTTGATAACCCGTGCCCCTAAATCACACAATATTTGCGTGCCAAATGGACCATTCAGCACATGGGTAAGATCAATAACCAGAAGTCCGGCGAACGGGCCGGCCTTTTTATCTTCATTCATAACTTTACACTCGGAAAACAGCTCCAGAATACAAGCGCATTGTATTCTGGATGACAGGTTTATTTATTAATAGGGGTGTTAAGAAACCATACGGCTGATATAGATCCACATCGGCGCGGTAACCATAAAGCCAAGCACACTGACGGCCAAAGAAGCGGTCCCGGCGCGGGTATACACCTGAAAGCGGCTGGCGATAATAATCCCTGAGAATGCGGGAGGCAGTGCGCCAACCAGAACTGTCATTTGAAGTTGTTCCGCATTCAGATGGAATATCATTCCCACAACGAGCAGCACCAGTGGCATGAGGATCAGTTTAAGAAACGTGTTGTAGGCAATTTCTTTACTGAATTCAAATTTATGAGCCGCCAGCGTTAAACCTGCCGCAAATACGGCGACGCCGGAGTTCGCTTTGGCAATTAAATTAAAGCACGGGTCCCATGCCGCCGGAATTTTAATACCCAGCATGACAATCATCGTTGCCAGCACGGGTGCCCATACCACCGGCTCTTTCGCCGCTGAAACCAGCGCAGCAAAGTTACCGCTTCCCTTACCTTTTTCACCGGAAGAGGGATGCAGTAAATAAAGTCCGATAGGAATCGTAATCGCATTAACAATAATGGAAATAATGGCCACCACCAGCCCGGTCGAAACAGTTGCTCCGAAAATGGGATCCAACACGGCGAATCCTAAAAATCCTACCGTCGGCGATCCCGCAATCAGGGCACAAACGGCCGCTTCGGCATGTGTGCGTTTGAAGAACTTATAGCAGCTGAACCAGGAAAAAAGGAAACAGCCGACAATCACCACCAAAGATACAAGCGTCAGACGAGCATCAGCGAAAATCATGTCACGGTTAGCCCGTGCAATAGAAACAAAAAGCGCCGCAGGTAATGCGTAATTTAGTACAAGTTTATTAAGCGCCCGAGCCTGGTCTTCATTAAAAGCCTGACGCTTACCGCTGACATATCCCAGCAGCATAATAACGATAATGGGCAGAAGATCGCCGGTAAAAAAAGTAAACATTATGGTTTATCCATTCAGATATCCCCTCGCGGATCAAACGTGAGGGGGAAAACAGGTTGCTGATTGCAGAATTATTTTTAAGGTATTTGCTTAGGATTAAGCTGGGTAATATGCCCACTTTCCGTGCCAGCGGCAGGATCGATGACCACATTAATGATTGATGGCTTTCTCGCCTGAATACTGGCAACCAGTGCCCGGCGAATATCATCTTCAGTAGTGGCGTGATAGCCAATTCCGCCGAAGGCATCCATGATCTTGTCATATCGCGCATGGTGTAGCAGATCGGTCGGCGAAGGCTCGCCTTTACCGCTTAGATCCGCACCGTCGCCACGATAAATACCGTCGTTATTGAAAATAATCACGGTGACGGGCAGGTTATAACGGCAGACAGTTTCAATATCCATACCGCTAAAGCCAAATGCGCTATCCCCCTGAATAGTGACAACCGGCAGGTCAGCCGTGGTCGCCGCCCCGATGGCATACCCCATTCCAATTCCCATTACCCCCCAGGTACCACAATCCAGACGACGACGGGGTTTGAACATATCGATAATATTGCGCGCGTTGTCGAGGGTATTTGCCCCTTCATTAACGAGGTAAATATCATGATATTCCGCCAGGACATCGCGAATCACCCGCAGCGCATTGAAATAGTTAAGCGGTGACGTGGTGGTATTTAACTTCAGCTGCATTTTGTCGATATTAATTTGCTTATGCATTTCGATCATATCGCGCCACATGAGTGGAGCCGTAAAAGGCGATGTCTCCAAGGCCTTCAACATTAGCTCCATCCCCGCGCCAATATGCCCCACCACAGGTGCGGCGATCGGACGATTGCTGTCAATTTCCTGGGGTTCAATGTCCAGTTGAATAAACTGTGCATCCGCCGACCAGCCTTTTTTACCGTGTCCCAGCAGCCAGTTGAGGCGAGCGCCGACCAACATGACAACATCTGCATTCTTCAGCGCAAAAGAACGCGCTGCTGCCGCAGAAAGCGAATGCGTATCTTCCAGCAGACCTTTCGCCATCGACATTGGCAGATAAGGGATCCTGGTACTTTCAATAAAGTCACGGATTGTCTTATCAGCCTGAGAATAAGCGGCCCCTTTGCCTAAAATGATCAACGGACGTTCAGCCTTTTCCAGCAGTGCCATCGCGCACTTAATGGCCTCCGCATCTGGCTGCTGTTTTAACGCTGGATTTTCAACTTTAACCCGTGTTTTCGCCGCTTCAGTTTTAGACATCCTGGCAGCCAGAACATCGGCCGTTAAATCGAGATAAACGCCCCCTGGCCGTCCCGATGCCGCCGCCCGAATGGCGCGAGCCAGTGCAATGCCCAGGTCCTCAGGTCGGTTCACTCGATAGGCTGCTTTCGCATAGGGTTTCGCCGCATTCATTTGGTCAAGTTCTTCGTAATCGCCTTGTTGAAGATCCACTTTGGCGCGATCGCTTGAGCCGCTGATCATGATCATCGGAAAACCATTAATTGTCGCATTCGCGAGGGCCGCCAACCCGTTCATAAAGCCGGGTGCGGAAACGGTCAGGCAAACGCCGGGGAATTGCGTAATATATCCACGGATGGCGGCAGCATGGCCCGCCGATTGTTCATGACGAAACCCTATATAACGGATCCCTTCCGCTTGGGCATGTCGCGCCATATCTGTAATGGGAATACCTGCGACACCGTAAATGCAGTCAATATTATTTTGTTTCAGTGCGTCGACGATGATATGCATACCATCTGTCATTTCCTGTTCATCGGACATAATCAATTGCCTCAACATTAAATATGTATGAGGAGCCAGAGGCTCCTCTGAGATCAAATAGCGTTGCTCTGTTTCAGCGCTGTAATTTCTTCTTCGCTGTAGTTCAACTCTTTCAGAATTTCTAATGTATGTTCCCCCAGCAGAGGGGCAGATTTAATTTCAGGGGTGAAGCCTGAAAATTTCATCGGGCAACCGACAGTCAGATATTTACCACGCAGAGGTTGTTCAACTTCAACAATGCTCCCACTTTCTCTTAAAGAATGATCGAGGGCGATTTCTTTCATGCTCAGAACCGGCGCACAGGGAATATCAAAGGTAGAGAGATAAGCAACGGCCTCATGCTTATCCAAAGTCAGGGTATATTCTTCGATAACGGAAAAAATATCGAAAATATGAGGCTGACGTGCTTTCGCCGTATTGTAGGCGCTGTCGTCAATCCACTCGGGCTTGCCGATCGCTTTACACGTATTTTCCCAGTTTTGTTCCTGGATAGTGAAATATATATATGCATTAGGGTCCGTTTCCCATCCCTTGCATTTGAGGATCCAGCCTGGCTGACCACCGCCACCGGCATTGCCGCCACGCGGCACTGCATCGCCGAACGTGCCGTTAGGATATTGTGGATACTCTTCCAGGTAGCCCACTTTTTCCAGACGTTGCTGATCCCGCAGTTTTACGCGGCACAAGTTGAGCACGGCATCCTGCATCGACATCGTCACACGTTGACCCCGGCCGGTTTTTTCTCTGTGCAGCAGCGCAGCAAGAAGGCCAATCAGCAGATGCATCCCGGTGTTGCTGTCGCCTAACGCAGCAGCGCTGACCAACGGCGGACCATCCCAGAAACCGGTGGTCGAGGCCGCGCCCCCGGCCGCTTGGGCGACATTTTCATAAGCCTTTACATTCACGTAAGGGGAACACTCATTAAATCCTTTAATCGAGCCGAAAATCAGTCGCGGATTAATTTCCTGAATGCGTTCCCAGGTAAATCCCATATGATCGATAGCGCCCGGGTGAAAGTTCTCAACAAGAATATCGGCTTCACGAATGAGCTTTTCCATCACCTCTTGACCTTCGGCCGTTTTGGTATTTAACTCAATCGAACGCTTATTACTGTTAAGCATTGTGAAATACAATGCATCAACATCAGGAATATCCCGGAGTTGGCGACGGGTAACATCCCCTACCCCCGGGCGTTCAATTTTAATTACATCAGCACCAAACCATGCCAACATTTGGGTGCAAGAAGGGCCGGACTGAACGCCGGTGAAATCGAGAATTTTAATACCCTGAAGCGGAGTAGACATTGCAGTACCTTTAATAAATAAATATGACTCAACAACGCCATGTGCGTATATATATGGCTTTGTGATATAAATGTGTGTAAGTCAGCGGTTCGCGATTACGCTTAACCCAATAAATGAATGATCAATTTGCAAATAGCGCGGTGCTATCCATGATCACGCCGTCTTCAGCGCCTTTCAGTGCCAGGTTGGCTTCATAATATTTATGCTCGCCCATGAGTTTCTGCGCCTCCGCCACCGCATTACGGGTTTGTTTGAGTGGCATTAAGCAAATATTTTCCATCACACTAATGCTGGCCAAACGCAGATCTTCAATAGCACCTTTTTTATCGCCCTTTTCCAGCTTTTTATTGGCTCGCTTGATGGCTTCCTGTTTTTCGGGCGAAGCGACATAATCTTCAGATATTCCCATAGAGGCATCAATGGCAACATAGCTGTCATTGCTTAAATTCGTTTTTTTGTCCGAGCGGACGAATTTGGACCAGTCCACGCTGTCATCTGCCAATAAAGTTGCAGCATGATTTACCAGCTTTTCCGCTTTTTGCGGATTTCCCTGGAAAAGCGCCACACGTGCTAATTGGACATTACGCAGTGCATTCAGACCCTGTACTGCAATTTCATCGGCAGCTTTAACCTGCTGTGTAGTGACATGCGGGGTTGAAGCAGAAGTATAAGAGGTCTCAGTTGCAGCCGTTGCCAGCCCCGGAGCCATTATTGCAGCAAAAATTGTTGCGATTGCGAAACGTTTCATAATTACTTTTCCTTTGATTTAAATATTAAATGAAATCGTGAGCATATTAATCCGCAACAGAACGCTTGCACATGAGAGCACGGATAGAGAGTTGAATGAACAGGATGACAGATGTAAGAATGCGATGATAAATATCCCTCTTTTATCCGATATACAAAATTAACAATAAAAAATATTCTTCTCATCATAATTAATTAGCAATCGACTTCATTACATTCATCTAAGGTGGGATAATGTTACTCATTGATCGAAAAAGCCTCAGCAGGCTTAACCAGCGAGTTTTGATAAAATATAAAAGAAGCGCATTCAGTTTTGCGCTAATGCTTTCGGTATGCGGGATTTTATGTTTGCTTTTTCCGATTTATGCCGGGGTGGTCTTAAGCTATTTAACAGGTATTTTGCTAACCCTTTGCGGGTTTTATTCGCTAATCTGTGCATTTATTTTTAGAAAGAATGGCAAGGGCGCGATATTTTCATTAATTACCTTCTCGATTATCTACATTGTTATGGGAGTCAGTGTATTGCTCAGCCCGATGCTGGGAATAAACATTCTCTCAGTGATCATCTGTTTTTTGTTTCTTCTTGCTGGCTTCAGTCGTATTTCTGCGGCATTTAGAAACCCCAATATGGTTGGGCGTTACTGGTGCATGTTCATCGGGGTTCTTGACCTGATTATTGCGTTCATCTGGATGAACGCCAATGAAGATATAACCTATTTCCTGACCTCGCTCTTTATTGGGCTAGAGATGATATCCAGCGCATACATTTATTTTACGCTGAGCAATGACTTTGAACATCTTATGAAAAAAACATCTAAAGACCAGGTGTAACGCTGAATTACTCACTACGAATTACCACAAAACAATCGGAAAAATATCATGAAAAAATCATTTAAAGCACTGCTCTCCATCGCCGCTCTTTGTGCATCCGTAAATATTGCCGGCGCAAAGACGCTAAATGAGAACATCCCTGAAAATATGACCTGTAAAGAGTTCGTGGATATGAACCCAAAGGCGATGACACCGGTTGCATTCTGGGTGATAAACAAAGATACAGATTTTAAAGGTGGGGATTATGTTGACTGGCATGAAGTTGATACCGCATCGGTGCCGCTACTGATTAAAATTTGCAAAGAAAATCCGCAAAGCAAACTTGAGAAATGGATTAACGACATTAAATAATTCTTAACCAGGCACCAACTTTTCGAGGGGATGTCAGTGCTTATCGGAGAGTAGCATCAAAATGCTCGCCTCTTAATATCAAGTGGCTTGGTTTATGACATCCGTTTCTTTGGCACCCGACTTCTATGAAAGGCATGGCTGGCAGCGCTTCGGGTAAGTCCTCTGCTTGCACGCAGGCACCAGCAGAATTTTCATGAGTAAGACGCTTTAATGCAATTGACTTGATCGAAAGGCAAAGCCATATTCATTGTATGAATAAATTTATGCGCACCTTACATACGACCACCGCAACGACCGCTTATGGCGGGACGTAAGGTTCGTTCGTCGATGTAAAACGCACAGACCCCAAGCCCCCGCCTGACAGGCCGGGGCTTTTTCTTTTCCCTGGCTTCAATGGCATGTTAAGGAGAAGAGTGATGAAAGAATCTACCCCGGAGAGTAAAGCGCTGATAATCATCGATATGCAAAATGGCCTGTATTTCACTGAGCCTGCTGCATACGAAAAAGAGCGCGTGCTACGTAATATTAATCAGTTGATCAGCCAGTTCCGCAGCGAAGCCCAGCCAGTGATTTTTGTGCAACATACTGGCCCTCAAGGCTCACCTATCGAGCAAGGGCAACCTCTTTGGCAGTTGGTTGCGGGAATGGACGTGGATACAGAATCTGATCTGATATTGAGCAAATTCGGTCCCAGCATTTTCACCGGGACATCGCTTGATGAGTGGCTTAATGCGCGCGGGATTAATACGCTTTATATCGCCGGGATGAAAACGCAATATTGTGTCGATACCGCATGTCGTGCCGCAGCAGGTCTGGGGTTCGGGGTGATCGTCGTCTCTGATGCCCATACCTGCATGGATACCGAAGAACTTACAGCGCAACAAATTATCAACCATCACAACACGACGCTGAAAGGGCCTTTTGCCCAAATTAAAAATACAGCGGAGATTTGCGGCACCGATCTTGCTTAATCCTGAAGCAGTCAGATTTCAACCCCTCATTTTTTGTCTCTTTCCAGGGAATATAACGTGAAAAAATACAGCGTAATGATGATGGCTTTATTCGGTTCTTTTAGTGTGGCGAGTCAGGCAGAAACGGTGATCAAGTTCGGTGTCGATCCCTCTTTCCCTCCCTTTGAGTCCAAAGCGGCGGACGGATCGCTGGTCGGTTTTGATATTGACCTGGGGAATGCGATCTGCACAGAGGCCAAAGCTAAATGCGAATGGGTCGAAACGGCTTATGACAGCATTATTCCTGCCCTGAATGCTAAAAAGTTCGATGCCGTGCTCTCAGCGATGGCCATTACAGAGAAACGCAAAACGCAGGTGAATTTCTCCAACGTACTCTACAACATCCCTAGCGTACTGGTGGCGAAAAAAGGCAGTCAGCTTGATACCACCCTTGACTCACTGAAAGGGAAAGTGATTGGGGTAGCACAAGGCACCACGCAGGAAGCATATGCCGTGGGAATGTGGCAGTCGAAAGGGGTTCAGGTGGTTTCTTATCAGAATCAGGACTCCGTTAATCTGGATTTAGAAACTGGACGAATCGATGCCACGTTTACCAATGCTGCCGCCGCAGAAACAGGTTTTTTGAAAACGCCACAAGGTGCTGATTTTGCATTTGTCGGTAAAACTGTTCTGGATCCGCAATACTTAGGGGGAGGTGCCGCCATTGCTTTGCGTAAGGATGATGGCGCCCAGTTGGCGATGATCAACAAGGCACTGGCAGGTATCCATGCTGACGGTACTTACACCAAGCTGGAGAAAAAATACTTCACCTTTGATGTCTTCACTAATAACAAACCCTAATCCTGAAGATAAGGAGCCAGAATGTTTTCACACCTGTGTATCGGTATAAACGATTTTGACCGGGCATTTGATTTTTATTCGGCGATAACCCGACCTCTGGGTCTGGAACTCAAGTTCTGCGATAACGAGCGTTCATGGGCAAGCTGGCAAACTCCCGAGGCTCCACGTCCTCTATTGGTAATAGGTAAACCGTTCGATGGAAAAGCTGCCACCGCCGGCAACGGCCAGATGGTGGCATGGCTTGCAAATAGCCGGGCGCAGGTGGAGCACGTCTATCGGGTAGCGTTGGAACAGGGTGCCACCTGCGAAGGGCCTCCTGGGTTGCGCCCGTATTATCACGAACACTATTTTGGTGCTTACTTCCGCGATCCTGATGGCAATAAACTTTGCGTATGTTGCCATCAGCCTGAATAAGTCCTTAAACCACCACCACATTGGCTTTGGTGTGTGCCAAAGCCTCTGATGCCTCTTCACTGATCCCTGCGTCGGTAATAATCGTGTCTATTTTTTCCATCGGCAAGACCAGATTAAAACCCCGGCGGCCAAATTTACTGGAATCTGTGACCACGACTACCTGCCGTGCAGCTTCAGCCATCTTTGCACTGATCGAATACCCTTCATTAAATGTTGTTATCCCACTGCTGGCATCAAGGCCATCGGCACCCACGAACATCAGATTTGCCACAATACCCTGCAGGGCAAACTCGGTAATTGAACCGTGAAGTGAACGGGTCTTATGACGTAATGTCCCTCCGCACACGACCAACGTAATATCTGGGTTTTCAGAAAGAACGAAAGCGGCAGGTAAATTATTGGTGATCACTGTGATCCTGGCTGATTTCACCAACTCTTCTGCAATCAACATTGTCGTGCTGCCACTGTCGAGGATCACCGTATCCCCCGGTTTGACCATCGCAGCAGCCGCCAGCGCGATACGCTTTTTCGGGTCTTCGGCCTGACGATAGCGATCTTCCAACACCAGCTCCCCGGCAGCAGTGGCACTGTTCGTTTCTGCGGGAGGAGTCCCCTTCCCAGCCCCACCGTGAAAACGTGTCATCAACCCCTTTTGTTCCAGTAAACGTAAATCGGCACGTATGGTCACCTCAGACACGCCGAAAGCATTCGAAACATCCGAGACCAAAACACTGCCATTTTCATTCACCAAATCAATGATTTTATGGCGTCTTTCATATGAATTCATCGTTTCATGCCTGCTATTAAACATTGCAGCCAGTTTAAACAAAAGGATTCGTAAAGGGGAGAAAAACTTACCCTTGCGGTGAAATCCACCCTGCACACTTGTACTTACTGGCACCGTATCGATTTTATAGAGCCGTAATCTAAGGCTATCCCTGTCTTTTTTGTTCGAGGCAGGGCTAAGAACAAAAGCAACACATTGTCGAAAGATAACGAAATCTTTCGATCTCTATCACGTAATGCAGATTACTCCATTGTACGAGTATCGAAATGATACGATTATTTTCGGAAACAAACGGAGGATAATATGAAAGAAATTTTAAGAAGGCATAAAAACGGAGAATTGATTGGCATCTGTTCAGTCTGCTCAGCCCACCCTCTCGTCATTGAGGCCGCATTGCGCTTGGATCTTCACTCCGATCGTAAAGTACTGATTGAAGCAACCTCCAATCAGGTGAATCAGTTCGGAGGCTATACGGGGATGCAGCCCCTCGACTTCCGTAACTTTGTGTTAGGCATCGCCGAAAATATGGGGTTCCCCCCACAAAGATTGATCCTCGGAGGCGATCATTTAGGCCCAAACTGCTGGCAAAGTGAAAGTGCTGAAAGCGCCATGGCTAAAGCTGAAGTTTTGATCGCTCGCTATGTTGAAGCCGGGTTTAGCAAAATTCATTTAGATGCCTCAATGTCCTGTGCTGATGATCCTGTCCCGCTGGATCCCTGGGTTGTCGCCTCACGCGCAGCTCGCCTTTGCCAGGTAGCAGAGCGCGTAGCTACGTCCCAGCAAAAAGAGCAACTGACCTATGTAATAGGGACCGAAGTCCCGGTACCCGGCGGGGAGTCAGCGGCTATTGAGCAGGTGCACATCACTCTGAGCAAAGATGCACGGGCCACCATCGAACTGCACCACAAAGCAATGAGTGAAGCGGATCTGCAAGATGCCATTAACCGAATCATTGCCGTCGTCGTTCAACCGGGTGTGGAGTTCGACCACAGCACGGTGATTCACTATCAACCTCAGCAAGCGCGTGAGCTCTCTGCCTACATTGCAACGACTCCCCTGGTCTATGAGGCCCACTCTACCGATTATCAAACCCGCGACGCCTACCGCCATCTGGTAGAAGATCACTACGCCATTTTGAAAGTTGGCCCAGCCCTGACTTTCGCCCTGCGTGAAGCCATTTTCTCTCTGGCGGATATTGAGCAGGCCATTATCGCCCCAGATGAGCAGAGCCAGATTCTGCCGGTACTGGATCGCGTAATGCTCGATGAACCCGATTACTGGAAAAAATATTATCACCCGACCTTCAGCCGTTCCCTGATCGACCTGCACTTTAGTCTCTCCGACCGCATCCGCTATTACTGGCCGCATCCCCGCATCAGTCAGGCGGTCAACACCATGCTGAATAATGTGCAAAACGCAGAGATCCCGCTGGGCCTGCTCAGTCAGTTCATGCCCGTTCAATTCGAACGCGTCATGTCCGGAGTACTCAACGCAACTCCGCATGATCTGATCATCGACAAAATTCAGGATGTGCTGCGTGCCTATCGTTATGGCTGCACCGTGCCAGCGGCGCAAACCCGGGACCACACTCATGCATGACTGCGAAGTTTTCGTCAAAACAGGGATCGCATTTGGTGATGCGCAGGCAGCCCTGCGGCATATCGGTAAGGAGATGCTGCGCGCAGGCGTCGTGGAGGTCAGCTATCCCCATGCATTAATCCGCCGGGAGAGCGAATTTCCTACCGGCATCATGCTGGAAAGTCATGGCGTTGCCATTCCTCATTGCGAAGCCGTTCATGCCATCAAACCGGCAATTTATCTCATTCGCCCGGATGAAGCGGTCCGATTTTCTCAGGCCGATGGTGATGAGCCAGTGAGTGCTCTGCTGATCATTGCGCTGATCGTCACACATCCGTCACAGCAACTTGTTCTGCTGCGCAATCTGTTTGGGCAACTACAGGATCCCTGCTTTATCGATCAGTTGATGGCCGCGCCGGAGCAGCAACTGGCAGAGATGTTCAAACGAAAAGTTTTTCCTACCTTGAGTACTTAGTCCGCCCCTATAACACCTAAAACAACACCAAAAACCGAACATCAAGGAGCCTTATTGTGAAAAGAAAAATTATTGTTGCCTGCGGTGGTGCCGTTGCCACCTCAACCCTTGCTGCTGAAGAGATCAAGGAACTGTGTGCCGAACATGGGATCACACTGGATCTCATTCAGTGTCGGGTGACTGAAATTGAGACCTATATGGATGGAGCGGATCTCATCTGCACCACCGCCCGCGTCGATCGCCAGTTTGGTGATATCCCGGTTGTTCACGGTATGCCCTTTGTCTCCGGTGTCGGTATCGACGTTCTGAGACAAAAAATACTGACGCTGCTGCAGGAGTAAGCCCATGTTTACTGACATCATGCGTTACATATTGGATCTTGGGCCCACGGTGATGCTGCCGCTGGTGATCATCATTTTCTCCATGATATTAGGGATGAAAATCGGGGACTCCTTTAAGTCCGGCCTGCACATCGGGATTGGCTTTGTCGGGATTGGGCTGGTCATCGGCCTGATGCTCGACTCGATCGGCCCTGCAGCGAAATCGATGGCAGAACATTTTCAAATTAATCTTCATGTCGTGGATATAGGCTGGCCGGGCTCTTCCCCGATGACCTGGGCGTCGCAGATTGCTCTGGTTGCCATCCCGATCGCCATTGGTGTCAATATATTGATGCTGGTAACCCGCATGACCCGCGTAGTCAATGTCGATATCTGGAATATCTGGCACATGACCTTTACCGGCGCCATGCTGCATCTGGCGACGGGGTCCTACTGGATTGGCATCATGGGCGTCGTGGTTCATGCCGCCTTCGTTTACAAACTGGGCGACTGGTTTGCCAAAGACACCCGTGATTTCTTCAATCTCGAAGGCATAGCTATCCCGCACGGCTCTTCAGCCTATCTCGGCCCGATTGCGGTGCTGGTTGATACCGTCATTGAGAAAATACCGGGATTGCGGAACATCCACTTCAGTGCGGATGACGTCCAAAAACGCTTTGGTCCCTTTGGTGAACCGGTAACCGTCGGTTTTGTCATGGGCCTGCTCATTGGCTATCTCGCGGGGTATGACATCAAAGGCATACTGCAACTGGCAGTGAAAACCGCCGCCGTGATGCTGCTTATGCCACGCGTGATCAAGCCCATCATGGATGGCCTGACGCCGATTGCCCGCCACGCACGTAGCCGTTTACAGGCTAAATTTGGCGGTCAGGAGTTTCTGATAGGTCTGGACCCGGCGCTGTTGCTCGGGCATACCGCCGTCGTCTCCGCCAGTCTGATTTTTATTCCTCTGACTATTTTGATTGCCGTCATTGTCCCTGGGAACCAGGTACTGCCCTTCGGTGACCTGGCTACCATCGGCTTCTTTGTGGCGATTGCCGTCGCAGTACATCAGGGCAATTTATTCCGCACCCTGATTTCCGGCGTGATCATTATGGGCATCACCTTGTGGATAGCTACGCAAACCATTGGGCTGCACACCCAGTTGGCGGCTAACGCCGGTGCGCTAAAAGCGGGTAGTCAGGTTGCCTCCATGGATCAAGGTGGCTCTCCCATCACCTATCTGCTCATTCAGCTTTGTACCTGGCAAAACATCGCGGGCCTGACGGGCATTGGTGTGGTCTACGCTCTTGGCGTATTCCTGACCTGGCGTCGCGCACGGAAGTTCCTGCGTGAAGAACATCTGGCCGCTGCCGTCACACTGGAAAAATCTAACGCCCTTTAACCTGTGGGGGCGAAAGCCCCCTTTAAGGAGTATTCAATGAAATCTGTTGTCGTACAGGCCGGCGGTAAAGTGATTGTCGAAGATAAACCCCTCCCGCAGATTGAGCATCCCGATGAGGTATTGGTCAAAATTGCTTATTCAGGGCTTTGTGGTTCAGACATTCCACGCATCTTTGCTGATGGTGCACACTATTACCCGATAACCCTGGGCCATGAGTTCAGTGGTGAAGTCATGCGTTGCGGTGAAAAAGTGACTGATTTAGCCGTCGGTGATGCCGTCGCCTGCGTCCCGCTTCAACCCTGCTTTACCTGCCCTGAATGCCAGCGTCATGCCTTCTCCCAGTGTAAACATTATCAGTTTATCGGTTCGCGTAGCGATGGGGGTCACGCAGAGTATCTGGCAGTGCGCCGAAGCAGTCTGTTTAAACTGCCGAAAGGGGCCTCTTTGTTGCAAGGTGCTTTTCTGGAACCTATTACGGTCAGCCTGCACGCATTAAAGCTGGCCGGAGGATGTGATGGCAAAGAGGTGATCGTCATTGGTGCAGGCACCATTGGTCAGTTGGCCATTCAATGTGCCAATGCGCTGGGTGCTAAAACGGTCACCGCTATTGATATCAATCCGCAGCGGCTAAAACTGGCAAGGGAGATTGGTGCGTCATTTGTTTATAACAGTGCCGCAATGAACGCTGAAGAGATCGCCACGGATATGCACCCAAGGCGCCTTGACCAGCTCATTCTCGAGACAGCAGGCACCCCACAAACCGTCGCATTGGCGTTGGATATCGCCGGGCCTCATGCGCAGGTCGCGCTGGTCGGTACCCTGCATAAAGACCTGATTCTCCCATCCGCCACCTTCAGCCATATATTACGCAAAGAGCTGACCATTCTGGGCAGTTGGATGAACTACTCCGCCCCCTGGCCGGGCAGTGAATGGCAGCTGGCGGCAAACTTGTTTGCACAAAAAAAGCTGCAGCTGGAGCCGTTGATCGCCAGTATTGGCAACGCGCAAACCTTCGCAGACAGTGTCAATGCGCTCGCCGGTCAGCCGATGAATGGCAAAATCCTGCTCAATATGACGGGGAGCTAAAACATGTATCTGATCTCAAACCGCGAAATGCTTCGTAAAGCGCAGCATGAGGGTTATGCCGTACCGGCATTTAACGTGCATAACCTTGAAACAGTGCAAGTTGTGGCTGAAACTGCCGCCAAAATGGGTTCTCCCGTCATTATGGCGGGAACACCCGGTACCTTTAGCTATGCCGGCGTCGGTTTTCTGGTATCCATTTGCAGACAGGCCGCAGAGCTCTACCGACATCCTTTTGCCCTGCATCTCGATCACCACGAAGCGTTGGATGATATTGAAAATAAGGTCCGTGCCGGGATCCGTTCAGTAATGATTGATGCTTCGCATTACAGCTTTGAGCAAAATATCGATAAGGTCAGCCAGACTGTGCGGTTTTGTCATGGGTTTGATGCCAGCGTCGAGGCCGAACTGGGTCGCCTCGGTGGTCAGGAAGACGATCTGAATGTAGCCGCCGCAGACAGCTTCTTTACCGATCCCTGGGCAGCAAAAGAGTTCGTCACACGCACGGGTATTGACTCACTGGCAGTGGCGATTGGTTCAGCGCACGGTTTATATCAGGGGGAGCCTCATCTCGATTTTGTGCGGTTAGAGAAGATCCGCCAGCAGGTTGATATCCCACTGGTTCTGCATGGTGCCTCTGGCATACCGGAAACAATGATCAAAGAGGCGATCGCGCTGGGCGTTTGTAAGGTGAATATCGCCACCGAACTCAAGATCGCTTTCGCTGATGCTGTAAAAGCGTATTTTGGCGCGCACCCGGCGGCAAACGATCCACGTAAGTATATCGTTCCTGGTAAAGCCGCGATGCAGGCGGTGGTTGAAGAAAAAATTCGTATCTGTGGCAGCGCAGGAAAACTTTAAACCCGTCACCGCCACTCTGCGGGTTGCAGCGTTGTCAGGCTTCTGATTTTATAGACACTATTCACTGGTGAAATTGAAATGGAATCAGATATGACAACGCTCAATCATTTTGGTCAGCCGGTCGGCGACGCCCTGCCGGACTGGCAAGTACGGGAACTTCCACAATCAGTAGAGCTTATTGGCCGTTTTTGCCGCCTGGAACCCCTGGACACCCAACGTCACAGCCATGAATTATTCTCAGCCTGGCACAGTATTGATGATAACCGTGACTGGACCTATTTCGCGGTTGACCGTCCGGCCACACAAGAAGCATGCGACCTCTTTATCTCCACCAATGCAGCAAGCAAAGATCCCCTCTTCTTTGCCGTGGTCGATCAGATTACGCAGCGCGCAATAGGCAGCGTGTCGCTGATGCGAATTGACCCTGTGAATGGCGTGGCGGAAATCGGTTGGGTCAACTGGTCGCCGCTGATGAAGCGCTCATGCCATGGCACCGAAGCAATTTTCCTGCTGCTTAAATATCTGTTTGATGATCTGAAATACCGCCGCTGTGAATGGAAATGCCACAGCATGAATGATGCCTCGAATGCCGCCGCCAAAAGATTGGGCTTCGAGTTTGAGGGCACATTCCGTCAGGCGATTGTGACCAAAGGCCGCAACCGCGATACCTGCTGGTACTCCATGCTCGACCAAGAGTGGCCTCAGCGTAAAGCGGCCTTTGAACAATGGTTAAGTGCTGAAAATTTCGATACTGAAGGCCAGCAGAAACAGCGTCTTGAAGCCTTCAGGAAGTAAGAAGTCGTGCTTTTTTAACGCCGCTTGGGTTTCAGGGATGACGAGAGCAACTGGTCGATATCATCCCAGGCGTAAATAATATTCGGGGAAAGCCACAGAGGACCGGAGTCCGTGTAGCGTCCGGTCTCTTTGCCACCCAATGCACTGTAAAAGCCAATTGCCGGATCGTTACCTTCTACAACACCCAGGCCCACGCCAGTGAAGCCGCAGTTTTTGAGGCGCTGCGCTATCTCGGTGAGCAGACAACGACCGATTCCCTGGCGCGCAAACTGGCTGTCGACATACAGCAGTTTTATTTCAGCCAGTGTACCGAACTGCGGATTGCCTGAGGTTGATGCCAGCGCAAAACCGGCCAGCTGACCGTTGATTTCAGCTAACAATACAAACTGATTTTCTGCCGGATTGGCGAACTTATCTTGCCAGAATACCCGCCGGCGGGGTTCGTCCAATGCAGAAAAGGCGTCCGCAGGTGCAAGGTGGCGATAGGTTTCACGCCAGACCGCGACGTGAAGACGGGCAAGTTCAGCGGCATCAGCCGGCCTGGCATCTCTGAGAGTCAGAGTAGTCACGGGAAATATCCTTAGTTTTAATGGGTTAGCTTTCACTTATGGAAAGTCATACCCCAGTATAAACCGACTTTCTGGTTAAGGGAGACTACATGCTCACCGGCTTTAATCATCTGACCTTATCTTGCAATAACCTTGAGCGAAGTATCCATTTTTACAGCGAATTGTTGGGGCTGAAACTGAACGCGGTGTGGGCCACCGGCGCGTATCTCTCACTGCCAGGTTTATGGTTATGCCTGACAAAAGAAACCTGCCAAAAATCAGCGCCTCACCCTGAATATACTCACTATGCTTTTAGCATTAATAGTGACAACCTCGGCGCATTCAGAAAGAGATTACAAGCGGCAGGCGTCATTGAATGGAAGGAAAACCGCAGCGAGGGCGAATCGTATTATTTTCTCGATCCCGATGGGCATAAGCTGGAAGCCCACGAGGGAGATTTAACTTCCCGCCTTGCTGCATGCAGGTTAACCCCCTATTCAGGGATGAAAATCTTCGACTGATCAGGCTTTTGGCTTCCCATTTTTTCTTCCTGAGCCAGTATCTTTCGTTTGCGCTCGATGCCCCAGCGATAGCCGGAGATCTGCCCATCGTTTTTCACTACCCGGTGGCAGGGAATTGCCACCGCCAGCAGGTTAGCGGCACAGGCTCCCGCTACCGCTCGAACTGATTTTGGCGAGCCAATTTTCTGCGCAATCTGCGAATAGCTGACCGTGGTGCCGAACGGAATTTCACGCAGCGCCTGCCAGACACGCTGCTGAAAAGCAGTGCCGCGGATATCCAGCGGAAGTGCCAGCCCGGTTTGTGGCGCATCGACAAAGCCAATAATGCTCGCCATCCGTTGCTCAAAATCAGGATCGGCTCCGCGTAAAGCGGCATGAGGGAAACTGTCTTGCAGTTGCTGAACTAATGACTCAGGGTCATCACCCAATAATATGGCGCAAATACCCCTTGAGCTTTCAGCCACTAAAATAACGCCCAAAGAACATTTTCCGACTGCAAACCAAACCTCCATCCCTCTCCCGCCGTTCTTGAAGGCTTTGGGCGTCATACCCAAAGTGAGTCCGGCGCTCTCGTAGAACCGACCGTCAGAAACATAACCGGACTGGTAAATGGCTTGCGTCACGGGCATATCTTCCAACAAACTTTCACGCACCCGACGGATTCGCAGCGCCAGCGCGTACTCTTTAGGCGTGACGCCGGTCCGGGCTTTAAATAAACGATGGAAATGATATGGGCTGATTCCCACCGCTGCAGCGAGATTAATCAATGTCAGGGGATTCTCTGCCTGTTCAATCAGGCGACAGGCCTGTTCAATTTGTCGGTTATGGTGTTGAGCCAGTGAAATCAGCCCCTGACGGCAGCGCTTGCAGGGGCGAAAACCCGCCTGTTCCGCTTCGTTCGCGTCTGCATAAAAAACCACATTTTTTGGATTAGGCTGGCGGGAGACACATGAAGGCGCACAGTAAATACCGGTGGTTTTTACCGCATAGACAAACTGGCCGTCGGCTTCAGCATTACACTCCACTACCGCCTGCCAGCGCGGGTCATCTTGCGTCAGAGGCGAGGCTGTTTTAACAGGCTGTTTTTTGGCGGACAGGTTTTTTGCTGGGACAGTTTTCATAGACATAGTACGACCTCTTTCATCTTCGGCGGGATAGATAACAGGCTAACCTGCGCGCTCCTGCAAAACCCTCCGGCTCTTGCTTTCTCATTCTGCACTAACCGATAACCCCGCGTCATCAACCCGCAAAGGGGTCAGTGACGGCGCGTTCCTTGCATGGGTAAATTTTCATGATTATAAATGATGGAGGCTTTTATTATGGAACAGAGAGATATGTCCCTGGAGATTTTTCCGGTTGCACTGACCGACCAGCGTCTCACGGCGCTGGTCGCAGAACTCGATGATTACCAGTCGGCTCTTTACCCGACTGGCAGCGATTATGTTATGTCCCTGGAGTTGATGGCGAACTCGGTTAATTATCCCTTTCTGGCGCAAAGCGCGGGCCAGCCGGTCGGTTGCGCGTGCCTGTATGTGGGCGAAAACGGGATTGCGGAAATCAAGCGGGTCTATGTAGCGCCAGCCGGGCGTGGCAAAGGGGTGGCCTCCAGACTGATTCAGGCTCTGGAGGACCAGCTAAAGAAGTTGAATATTCAGAGGTTGTTTCTGGAAACCGGAATTTATCAACCCGAGGCGATAGGCCTGTACCAGAAACGGGGTTACAGCCTGACCGGGCCTTTTGGTGATTACACCTTCGACCCGCTCAGCGTCTATATGGTGAAAACTTTCAGCGCTATTGCTGAGAACGTGTGACCGCCATCTCCAGCGAGCCAAAGTACTGGGTTTTAATCTTTTCCCAGGTTCCATCAGCGATAATTTTTGCTAAACCGTCGTTAAGCAGTTTTTTGGTTTTGTCATCCCCCTGACGCATCCCGTAAGCGGAGCCGATGCTGAACAGCTTATCGTCACGCACTTCCGGGCCGGTCAGGGCGAAATCTTTGCCCTCCGGTTTATTCAGAAAACCATAGGTCACGGCCACACCAGGGCTGAGAGACGCATCAAGACGACCGGCGGTCAAATCCTGATATATCGTGTCCTGGTCGGCGTAAGCGACGACGTCAACCCCCTGCGGTAGCCAGAATGCATTGGCATACATCTCCTGAATCGATCCCTGTTGTACGGCAATGCGCTTGCCTTTCAGAGACTCTGGCGTTGGCTGCAAGGGGCTGCCTTTGCGTGCCACCAACTTGGTCGGGATGTGAAAGACAAAATCGCTGAAGTCGATCACCTTGCGGCGTTTTTCAGTTGCGCCCTGCGGGGAGATAAAATCGACTTTCTTGGCCATCAGTGACGGGATCTCAGCGTCAAAACTGCTGACCACATATTCACATTTTACGTTCATCTCTTTACAGATGGCGTTAGTGATATCAATTTCAAAGCCGGTCGGGGTTCCGCTGGCATCACGGAACTGGAAAGGAGGAAAAGCCAGGTCCGCGCCGACGCGCAGAGTTTCGCCCTCGGCATGCGCTGCCGTGCTGCTCATCATCAGGCCGAAAACGGCCAAAGCCAGTGCTCTCTTGATCATTGTTGTTCTCTCATTCCCAGGTTATTTTTGTGACTGCCAGTGTAAAAACTCTTCCCGAACCGCATGCAGCATCTCAGGGTGCTGGCACAAATCAACGGCGGTCATTGCCAGCGCCTTAGCGGCCTTTAACATCGTCTCCAGCCCGGCGGCGGAACCTGCGGCATCAGCAAATTCAGGTGTGTGCGGCAGGACATCGCCGATGCGTAAATAAGGGTGAATCGCTGCGGTGATTTGGCTGACGTTACCAATGTCAGATGAACCAATGCCGCCACTGAGCGGGGGCGGAACGACCTCAACGCCGAGGATCTCCAGGTTTTGCTCGAAGTATCCAGCCAGCGTCAGGTTGTTATTGCGTTCGGCGTAAGTCAGCCCTTCTTCAATTTCCAGCCGCGCCCCGCTCATATCGGCGCCACCCTGCGCGGCAGCGAAAACTTTCTTTTTCACCGCAGATAGCCCACCGACCGTATTGGCCCGCATCAGGAATTTGGCTTCGGCATAGGCCGGAACAATATTGGTGGCGCTTCCACCATGGGTAATAATGCCGTGAACGCGCACGTCGTCGGTAAACAGCTGGCGCAGGGCATTAATGCCATTGAAGGTATGGATCACCGCGTCAAGCGCACTGATCCCGTTTTGTGGCGCAGAGGCCGCATGGGCTGCTTTACCGAAGAATTTAAAGGTGGCATCCACGCAAGCCAGGCCACCGCGGGTGACCATAGTTTTATCGCGCGGGTGGAACATCATCACCGCATCGACGTGGTCGAAGAAGCCTTTATCCGCCAGAATAATTTTTCCGCCGCCCTCTTCCTCCGCCGGTGTCCCCACCACTTCCAGTTTGCCGGATAGCGCCGGGAACCCGGCTTTGAGCGCCAGCGCCGCCGCCACCGATGCCGTACCAATCAGGTTATGTCCGCAGGCGTGCCCCAGGCCTTCGAGCGCGTCATATTCAGCCAACAGCGCAATAGTCGGGCCGGGTTTGCCGCTGTCAAAGGTGGCGCGAAACGCCGTCGCCAGTCCACCAATCTGCTTTTCAATCGTAAAACCGGCGGCCTGCAAGGGAGCAATCAACGCCGCTGCCGACTGCACTTCTTCAAAACTCAGTTCTGGGTTGGCATGAATCTTCAGCGCCAGCGCGGTGAACTGCGCGGCGTGCAGATCGACACTGTCGATAACCTGCTTTTTATGGTCGGTTGTGGTGCATAAAGACATTTTCATTTTCCTGCTTTGGTGCAAAACCAAAAATTATTTTCGCCTGATTAAATTAGCGCGATACACATGGCCACTTTAATGTCTTAGAAATAGGGCTTTTGTGGGATCGGGTCAAATTCAGCCTTTTTATCTGTTGCGCTTTCTACGCAAAAATTATTTTATGGCTACAGGTTTTTAAATCCTGCTCAGAGAGGCGGCATGAACGAAAAAGACTGGCTGATTCTGCGCGCCGTCTGGCAGCACAAAAATATTACCCGCGCTGCCGAACAGCTTTATACCTCGCAACCGGCGCTGAGTTATCGCCTGCGGCAAATCGAGCGTAAACTGGCCATCAGCCTGTTTGTGGAGGGGAAAAAGGGCCTGGCATTCAGCGCCCAGGGAGAATATCTCGCTCAACATGCGGTGGCCGTTTTGCGGGATTTACAGCAGTTGAAAATTACGCTGCACAGCATGGACCAAGGCCAGCAAGGGGAAATTTCGCTCGGCGTTTCGAGCAACTATGCCGCTTATCGCCTGCCCGCGCTGTTAAGTCAGTTCCGCCAGTCGCATCCGGGTATCCGTGTGAATCTGATGAGTGGTTTCAGCGAGGAGATATTTCAGAAACTGCTGCGTAATGAAATCGATATGGCGCTGGTAAAGGACGACTTTAACTGGAAGGAAGGCAAGCATCTGGTCGAAGAGGATGACTATTTTTTAGTGAACCGTCAGGATTTTGATTTCGCCCTGCTGCCGCAGATGCCACAAATAAAAATTCATCACGGTGCGCATGTCACACAGCTCATTGAACGCTGGTGGAACGCCAATTTTTCTCAGGCCCCCAATATTGCCATGGAAGTGGACAAGCTCGAGGTCTGTCTGGCGATGGTGGAGCATGGCCTGGGTTACGCCATTGTCGCCACCTATCTACCCCTGGCCGAACACCTTTATCGGCGGCCAATCAGCGTCGACGGGCAGACGGTAAAAAACTGTACCTGGCTGCTGCACCGCCACACGCTGAATGAATCACCGGTGATGCAGGCGTTTATTCATCTGATGCAAACGGCACAGCACGGTGAAAGCAGGGTATGAGGCCGGTTGTTACAGCGTCAGCGTTCCGTCGATCAATGTGCAGGTATGCCCGCCAATCCATGGCTCGCCGCCGACATATTCCACCGCCACGCGGCCTTCACGGTGGCGCAGCGTACCCTGACGCACCTGATAACTTTCCGCACTATTTTCGCCATCAGGAAAGCCCTGCTCTTTCAGTACCCGCGCCAGACAGGCATTAGCACTGCCCGTGACCGGGTCTTCCATCAGCATGCCCTGCTCCACCAGCAGTGCCCGTACTTCATAATCTGCCGGGCCGCCTGCCGCATGCGCGCCAAAAACAGCCACGCCATCCACATCGCAATTAAGCTGTAATTGCTCGATTGCCGGCATATTGCCCACAATATCCAGACAAGCCTGTGCACTTTTCATACGCACCACCAGCCAGCGGATACCCATATTTACCGCCAGTGGTGTCACATCTGACTGAATTTCACCGCCAGCCAGCGCCGCGGTGAGCAACGGCCGATATGCATCGTCGAGCGGAGTAATTTCCGCCGCAGGTGCACTAAAGGCCAGCCCGCCGTCATCGAGCATTTTGACCGGCACCAGGCCCACGCCGCACTCTTGAATCACAAACCCCGGCCGCTTGGGCTGTAAACCAGCTTCCAGCAGAGCATGCGCAGTACCAAGGGTCGGATGGCCGGCAAAAGGAAATTCGGTATCGGGCGTAAAAATGCGTACGCGGTAATCCGCCGAGGGATCCGTTGGCTTGAGAACGAAGGTCGTTTCCGAAAGGTTAGTCCAACGTGCCATAGCCTGCATTTGTGCATCGCTAAGGTCATCAGCGTCAAAAATTACGGCCAGCGGATTGCCTTTGAGGGGAACAGATGTGAAGACATCAACCTGTTTGAAACGGCGCGTTTGTGTCATGAAGAGTCCTATTTAAAATCCGCTTTTAGCGTGTTGTTCTATGATTAAGAAATCATAAAGGGAAAAGGAATTTAAATCATGTCGGCAGTAGATTTGATTGGTGTGGGGATTGGTCCGTTTAACCTGAGCCTGGCCGCGCTGGCGAAGGATACCGGAAAAATTGAGAGTGCTTTTTTCGACGCAAATAAAGAGTTCAGCTGGCATCCCGGCATGTTATTGCCCACTGCCACGATGCAGACCTATGTGTTACAGGATCTGGTCACCACCGTTGCGCCACGCAGTGAGTTTTCGTTCATCAATTATCTGGTGGAACAGAAGAAAATCTACCGTTTCCTGGCTACCGAACAGCTCATTATCAGCCGCGACGAGTTTTCCGATTACCTGCGTTGGGCATGCGCACGTATTGATCGTTTACACTTCTCGCAGCCGGTTGAGGAGATAGATTTTGATGACGCGAAACAGGAGTTCATCGTACATACCCAAAAAGGTGAACACAGAGCGCGCAATATTTGCCTGGGTACTGGCCATGCTCCCTGGGTACCGCGGTCGGCGCGTTCAGCCCTGAGTCAAAACTGTTTTCACGCCTCGGAAATGGAGCTGCGCGACCCCGACTTTACCGGTAAGCGGATAATGGTGGTGGGCGGCGGTCAGAGCGGTGCCGACATTATCTTGAACGCGCTGGATAACCACTGGGGGGAATTCGCCGAGCTAAGCTGGCTGTCGCGCAGACCGAACTTCCAGCCGCTGGATGAATCGATTTTTACCAATGAATATTTCACCCCTGAGTACGTTAACTATTTCTATACGCTGCCGGAGGAGATCCGTGAGCAGGAGATAAAAACGCAGAAACTGCCTTCTGATGGCATCAGCTATCACACGCTGGAAGCGATTTATAAGCAGCTTTACCATCGTTTTGATGTACTGCATCAGCCGCGCAATGTGCGCCTATTGCCCCACCGCGCGCTGGATAATATTACTCAAGAAGCTAACGGCGGCTATCGGTTACAGGCGTTACACGGGCTGGAGAATTGTGAAGAGCATTTCGTCGCCGACATTGTCATTCTGGCGACAGGTTACCGGCCGGGCTTACCGGATTATCTGGGTCCGCTGCTGGACCGCATCCCTTACGATCGCGAACAGCATCTTCCCCTGCGGCCCAATTTCAACCTGGAATGGGAAGGCCCGGCGAACAACCGAATTTATGCGGTCAATGCCGGGATCCACAGCCACGGCAGCGCCGAAGGCCAACTGACGCTCACCGCGTGGCGGTCAGCAAAAATCCTCAACCATCTGCTCGGCGAGGCGCATTATGATCTCTCCCCCGGCCCGTCGCTGGTGCAGTGGTGGAGCGGCGATTAGTCTGCCTGCGAACGTTTTCCTTTCGCATTGAGTAAATCCACATAGGCCTGATCGATCAATTCCTGACGGTCTATGTGCAGTTTTTCCAGCAACGCTTCGGCGATAGCGATACCCTCTTCATGGCTTTGGTGATCGGCCAGTACCACTTCAAACTCCAGGTAATCCCCCAGCCCCTTCACCCGGTCGAGATGCAGTCGAGTCTGCCCCACCATAAACAACGTGCGCTGTTTGATAACGCGTCCGGCAGCACCATAGGCCAACGTCAGGGTATGGCGTAAACCATCGGGGTCAGCCGTTGCCGTGAGCACATAAAAACTGGGTTTCGGCCCCGCCTGATCAGGGCGTTGATAGAAGATCAATTCGCCACGATCGACTGCCAGCGTGCGCAATTTCAGACGCCCATGCGGACAGATGAAGAAGGTGTCATCTTGATCAATAAGATCAGGCAACCCTTCGGCCATCAGACCAATCTTTTCATACATCGCTGAAAAATCGTCTATTTTGGCTTTTATCTCAATATTTCTGGCCATTTTCTTCCCTCATATTCATCCCGTGAATTCTGAGTTTTACCCTATCACCATGACGTCATAGTGGCACCTGCTGATTTGATCTGTGACGCTAAAACGGCGATCAAATAACCCGCTTATTTCGTCAGGTGCTAGGCTGGGGATCTGATCTCACCTTTGAGGGAACAACCATGATACAGAAAGCTGAAACCCCTATTGTTACGCTGACTCTGGCACCTTCACTCGACAGCGCCACGGTCACACCGAAAATTTATCCTGAAGGTAAATTACGCTGCACCGCCCCGGTATTTGAGCCCGGCGGGGGCGGTATCAACGTGGCACGCGCTATTGTGCATCTCGGTGGCAAAGCCACGGCGCTGTTCCCGGTTGGCGGCCCTACCGGCGCTCATCTGGCAGAGCTGCTGGAAGAGGAAGGCATCACCACCGATACGCTGGAAACCCTCGACTGGACACGGCAGAATCTGCACGTTCACACCGAAAATACCGGGGAGCAGTACCGCTTTGTCATGCCCGGTGCGAAGCTCACTGCCGGGGAGTTCAGCGCGCTGAGTAGCAAAGTGACGCAGCTGGCTGCCGGTTCCATTCTGGTGGTCAGCGGTAGCTTACCGCCGGGGACGGAAGTCGACGCGCTGACTGAACTGCTGCATAAAGCCCAGCGCGCTGGGCTGCACTGCATTCTCGACAGCTCAGGGGATGCACTGGCGGCTGGGCTAAAATTAGGCGGGCTGGCACTGGTCAAACCCAATCAGAATGAGCTCGCACAGCTGGTTGGCCACCCGCTGGAAAAACCGGACGACGTACTTAACGCTGCACGCCAAATTATTCGTGAGGGCGGCGCGAAACGCGTGGTGGTCTCCCTCGGCCCACAGGGCGCGCTGGCGGTGGATGCCGAACGCTGGTTCCAGGTGACGCCTCCTCCGGTGAAAAAAATGAGTACCGTGGGCGCAGGGGACAGCATGGTGGGCGCGATGACGCTGAAGTTGGCCGCCGGTGCCGATTTGCTGGATATCGTGCGCTATGGCGTAGCAGCTGGGAGCGCAGCGACGCTGAATATCGGCACCCGTCTGTGTTCTCATACCGATACACATGGCATTTATGATTATCTTTGCCAGCAGAGCCCTGCTCATTCGTCGGTGAATTAAATCCGCTTCGCGCCCCACGATTACGCCGGGGCGCAAATTCTTCGTCTTTCCCCTTAGGCTTTTCAGGTGATAACCAGATAAACTCGCCGCATCGGGTGCCCCGCGCATCTTTTCGTTACGCCAGATTAGGCCGGAGGCCAACGTCCAGAATGATATGGATTATGCTTGCAGCAATTGTTGTGGTTTTCATCGTAGGGTATTGGTTCATGACCGCAGATACCCGCAAGGCCAATGATTCCCTTGCCAGCCTGTTAAAAATAAAGCCGGTGTATATTGATTCCATGCTGCTGGAAATGGGGGAACGTCAAAGCCAGATGTTTATCCGTTCGATCAGCGGAGGCTATGCCGAAGAGATCCGCAAAGCCGCCTATATTGTGTTTATCTATCACACTTTCATTAAAGATCCGTCTGACGAAAATGTCGTCAAATGGCGTGAGATTTTGATCCGTGCGCATCTGTCGCCACAGCTGACCAGCGAACATGCCGAACTGGCGCTGTTCTATTTTGCTGAACTGGAGATAGAGCCTTTCGAACTGGCCCAGTTCCGCCGCCAGTACAACGATACTTATAATCAGATCCATCTGGTTTAAGTGTGTAAGAACGCGGCCCTTTCGGGCCGTTTTCATTCCCCTTCCCAAAGAGCAATCTCAGTCAGGAATTTGGGCCGCCTGGCAGGCAAAGTGAAAACCTTGAAGAGAGGGAAAATGAGCAACGACAAAATCGATCTCTATGCCCGGCGTTTCGAACAGGTGTTCACTTATATAGAACAGCATCTCGACAGTACGCTGAACGTAGAACAACTGAGCGAAGTGGCCTGTTTCTCACGGTTTCATTTCCACCGTCAGTTCAGCCAGTATTGCGGGGTCAGCGTCAGCCGTTACATTACGCTGATGCGGTTAAAACGCGCCTCATACCGCCTGATTAAACCGTTGCCAGACAAGATTATCGATATTGCGTTAGATGCAGGATTTGAAAATCCCGAATCATTTTCCAGAGCCTTCAAAAATACCTTTGGCCTGAGCCCCCGCGAATTCCGTAAGGATCCGGTTTGGGTTGACTGGCATAAACATTTCCAGTTTCCCGGCAGGGAAAACCAGAAGAGGATGGAAGAGATGGATGTGAAAATTATTAGCGTTGAACCCTTGTCCGTAGCGGTGCTTGAGCATCTGGGGGAGCCGATGCGGGTGAATAATTCGGTGGCCACGTTTATCGAATGGCGCAAAGCATCCGGCTTGTCAGATTATGCGACGAAGGGCACCTACGGCGTTCCGTATAATGACCCATTGACCACGCCGGGCAATGAATTCCGCTTTGATATTTGCGGCGAATTAAATGATCAGACAAAGGCCGAGATCCCCGTCAACCCACAAGGGGTGATCAGTAAAATGCTACCGGGTGGGCGCTGCGCCGTGGTGCGGCACGTCGGCTCTTATGATCGTATCAGCGACAGCGTTTACTATCTGTACCGCCAGTGGTTGCCGCAAAGTGGTGAGGAGTTACGGGATTTTCCAGTCTATTTCCGTTATCTGCAACTTGATGAAGCGTTACCTGAACATGCGCAGCAGACGGATATTTTATTGCCACTGAAATAAGACGGGGAGTACGAAGCAGATGGAAGAACAGCGCTGAGGGATCAGCGCTGTTGGCATATTACCGGAAGACGTTTTCAAGATAGCTCGCCAGAATCTGTCGCGAACTGAAACCATGACAGATGCCGTAGTAGGCTTCGCTGTCACTGGCAACATCCAGAGGGAAACGGGTGTAAACCTGACTGCTGCGAAAAGAGGCCGTTGGATCGGCAAAACGCTCACTGCGCTCTTTCAGCGCCGGGTGAATAACCAGGGCAGTCCGACCAAACCGCGCTTCCCGGTTCACATAAACGTAATGCTCGCCCCGGCGATAGCCGTAAGCTTTATCATCAACAAAATCGCGCTCAAAACCTGAATTTTCTAATACACGCGCTACTTCATCTGGCCGTAAATACATGGTTGCTCCTCGCTTCTTTAACCGCAAGGGACCTTAACGTATTCAAACGCGTGAATAACCTCTTTATCCCAGGATTCGGCATATTTAGGAATTATCTAAGCCATATAAGATAAATTCTCCGACGTTATGCACTATATGTCTTCCGTTCTGTTTTGGGCCGCTTAATCTTTCGATTCACGGGCACGTGGTTGAATTTTATATAACCGTAGCGTCAGTAACCACGCCAGTACCACCATGATGGCGGCAGCCAGATAAATTGAGGGCGTTCCTGCATGGGCAATCAGTAAACCCGCAACCGGGCCGGTCAGCCCGAGCCCCAGATCCAGAAATGCCGAGTACGTGCCAAGCGCGGTTCCCTGATTCTGCGGCGGCACCTGTTTTACAGCTTCGACCCCCAGCGCCGGGAAAATCAGCGAGAAACCACAACCTGTCAGTAATGCCCCAAGCTGAACGATAAGCGGATCACTGCCCTGCCAGATCATCAACAGGCCAATGGCTTCGAAAACAAACGAGAACAGTGACACGCGCAGACCACCAAAACGATTAATGGTATTGGCAAAGACCAGACGTGCGCCGACAAACCCCAGGCTGAATAACGTCAGCGTGAAGGCGGCACCACTCCAGTTTTTATCCGCGTAATAAAGGGTGATGAAGGTGGCGATCACGCCAAAACCAATCGTGCCGAACCCAAGCCCAAGCCCATGCAGCCAGATGCGTCCGACGACCGCTTTGAAGGCAATGCGTTTGCCGGTACTGACCGAAATCGCCGCTTTTTGCGTGGCGAGCCACACCGCGATGGCCACACAAACCACGATAAGCACTGCAACGCCCATCAGCCCGAAGTGGGTATTCAGCAGCACGCCCAGCGGAGCACCGACTGCCATCGCGCCATACGTTGCCACTCCGTTCCATGAGATAACCCGCGCAGTGTGCATCGCCCCCACCGCACCAATGCCCCACAGTGTGGTACCGGTACTGGCAAAACTTTCTCCAACCCCAAGGAATGCCCGCCCGACACACAGCAGCAATAAACTGACCAGCGGAGACCCGGCAAAAACAAAGGCTAATGCATAAAAAAGGCCGCTCACCCCACAACAACTCAGACCGAAGATCACCACCTTCTTTGGGCCCAGTTGATCGGCATACCGCCCGGCATGGGGGCGGCTGGCAAGCGTCGCGAAATATTGCACGCTGATAATCAATCCTGCCAGCAACGAGTTATAGCCGAGCGTGTTATGCACAAACCCCGGCAACACGGCCAGCGGCAAGCCAATCGTCAGATAGCAGACAAAGGTAAATGTCATGAATGACAGAATGCGTTGGTTCAATTGCAAATTGGAGCGCAGCGTACTTAACGACATGGACGGACCCGGACGGAGATCACAGTTTGAGGAAAGAACAGCATAGACAGGTTTGTCTGCGGAGGGAAAGTAAAAACCGGGAAAAATGTTATTGGCTGCAAACCTGTACATACTTACAGAAAAATCTGATCTACGTCACGTTAGGCCGCGCCGCGCCTGACTTGAGCGAAGAGTCACAACGACTAATAACAACGAATATGACGGGAGTTCTGACTGAGGATCCTCGACTGAGAATATTTTGAGCTATGCTTAACGGACAGTTCAAACAAGGAGAGGCACATGTTTAAGAAATCAGAAAAAGTCGAACGAGACATTAATCAGGATGTAACTCTGCTGGCCGATACTCTCGATGAAGTACTTCAGTCATCGGGCGCCAAATCGAAAGATGAGCTGGAAAAAATCCGTGGTAAAGCAGAAGGCGTTTTACGCGATGCCCGCGCCCGTTTCAGCGGCAATGGCAGCCTGAAACAGCATGCCCGTGATGCTGCCGATCAGGCCACCAGCTACGTGAAAGACAATCCGTGGCATGGCGTCGGTGTCGGTGCCGCAGTCGGCATCGTGCTCGGTGTTCTGCTGGGACGTCGTTAACACGTTCTGGCAATCAACAAAGGGGCTATTTTCCTGTGTCGGGTACCAGCCTCTTAAGCGGATGTTTTCATTCCCTTATTGATCCGCTTTGACGACGGGGCCATCTGGCCCCGTTTTCTATGGGTATTTTCCGACGTCAGAAATTTCACCAAAAATCTTTCGCAAACGCTGACTCAAAAAACCTGCCTCTTCCTGTGAAATAATATTTGGAAACCCCATCAGTAAACCGTTAGGCCTTAGTTCGTCACCCGCTTCCCGCCGAAACACCTGCCAGTCTGATAATGCCTGTACTGCCAGCCCCTGCTCTCGCGCACATTTTGCGATCACTGCATCATCCAGCGACCTGTTTAGTTTGGCGCATAGCTGAATCCCGCCGACTTGCTGATTAATCCGTAACATATCTGTGGAAAAAGCTGCCGTCAGCGCCTGCTCAAGATAACCCCGCCGCTCAGCGTAGAGCTGGCGCATCCGTTTCAAATGGCGGTAAAAATGCCCCTGTTCGATAAACTCAGCGATGCTGCTCTGCAGCAACGGGGGCGTGGCGCAAATACGCAACGGGCAGTAGGCTTCGACCTTTTCTACCAAACTTTCCGGCACGACCACATAGCTACAGCGCAGCGCCGGGAACAGGGTTTTGCTGAAGGTTCCCGCATAAATCACCCGGCCGTGTGTATCAAGACTCTTCAGCGACGGCAACGGCTGGCCCTGATAGCGGAATTCGCTGTCGTAATCATCTTCAATAACCCATGCCTGCTGTTTGGCTGCCCAGTCCAGCAGAGCCATACGGTGCGATAAGCTCATCGTGACGCCGGTCGGGCTTTGATGTGCAGGCGTCACCACGGCAAAGCGTGCCTGAGGAAAATCCGCTACGGCCTGCTGAATGTTCATGCCTTCATCATCCACGCTCACGGCTACCGGCGTAGCACCCGCCGCACGGAAAAATGCCTGCGTTACCGGATAGCCGGGGTCTTCCAGCCACACGCCATCACCAGGCAGCAACAGACTGCCGATAATCAAATCCAGAACCGGCGCATAGCCACCGCAGATAAAGATTTGTTCCGGACGACAGGTAAAGCCCCGGGAAAGTTGCAGATAGCGCGCAACCGAATTACGCAGCGTATCGACGCCGGTCAGCGGTGGGTGACCTAAATCATTCATACTGGTATGCCGGATTTGGCGCGAAACAATACGTGACCAGATAGCCCTGGGGAAAGCGTCCAGCGCAGGCAACCCGAGCTGAAAAGGCAGTGAAGAAACAGAAGGCAGCATCGGGTTAATTGGCTTATGGACTTTCGTTTCACTCTGAGGAGAAGACGACGGTAAAGACAAACTGGCCGGTGCGCTGACGGTAGTTCCTGCCTGGCCGCGGCTTTGCAGAAAACCTTCTGCCGTCAGCAAACCATAAGCATTTTCGACGGTAGCGCGGGCCACACCCAGCTCGCTTGCCATCGCCCTTACGGAGGGCACCCGGCTGCCGGTCTTCAGCTTTCCGTCCATGATTGCCTGTTTGACGCGCAGGTAAATTTGCCGGTAAAGCGGTGCTTTATGCTGTGGGTCGAGGCGAAAAGAGAGACTGAAGCGGCTCATCATGACCTGCTTAAATAGACATTTTATGGCCCTGTAGTATAGACCATGCAGGGCGTAAAGTGGCGTTCATCGAGACGCATCGGCGTCCGCGCTTAAATCTATTTCACCACAGGAAATCATCATGACCGCACTTCGCTTACCTTATTTCACTCTCTCTTCGTCCGTGATGGAACCGATGGTCGCCGCACTTGGCGCGCTGGAAAAAGGTCCGTTGGATAATGTCATTATCGAGCTGGCATTCTTGCGCGTTTCACAAATCAACGGCTGCGCCTACTGTCTGGATATGCACTCGAAGGCACTGCGCAAAATGGACGTTGCCCAGACCAAACTGGATCAGCTGGCGGGCTGGCAAGTCAGCCATGCGTATTCTGAACGCGAACGTGCAGCGCTGGCGTGGGCGGAATCGATGACCCTGATTGCCGCAACCGGTGCACCGGACAGCGTTTATGAGCCACTGAAAGTGCATTTCAGCGATGTTGAAATCTCCGAACTGACCTTCGCTATCGGGCTGATGAACGCATTCAACCGTCTTGCCGTCAGCATGCGTCAATAATTACCCATAATTCATCGCTCAGAATTTAACCCGAATACAGCAGTAAAAATATTTTAATCTCTCAGCCCGCGCCCTGCGGGCTTTGCCGTATTTGCAATAAGCAAATTTGAAATATCTACATATTGTATGGTTGATAATTTAAATCACCACATCTAGTATTCAACTCATCGGGACGCCGCTACGGCACCGGTACTCGTCGCCCCTTTTATGCTGAAGCCATCGCCACAGCGACCGGGCAAACCCGTCTCTGATTTCATTACAGATGGAAATACGAATCATGAGCATTATTATTTACAGTAAGCCTGACTGTGTCCAGTGCAATGCCACCTACCGTGCCTTAGATAAACACGGTATTGCCTATGAAGTGATCGATCTGACTGAAGACGCCGCAGCACTTGGCCAGGTTCGCGCCATGGGTTACCAGCAGGTTCCGGTGATTGTCGCCGGTGACGATCACTGGTCCGGCTTCCGTCCAGACAAAATCAGCGAACTTCGTCAGCTCCAGAACGCGTTCTGAGGATTAACGGATGAATCCGTTGGTCTATTTCTCCAGCAGTTCGGAAAACACCCATCGCTTCGTCGGCAGAACCGGATTGCCGGCGATCCGCATCCCGGTTGATCGTCAGCCTGAAAAATTGCGCGTCACGCTACCGTATATTCTGGTGGTGCCGAGCTACGGCGGCGGGTCAGCCAAAGGCGCGGTGCCGACCCAGGTGATCCGTTTTCTGAACGATGAACATAACCGTTCACTCATCCGCGGCGTTATCGCTGCCGGGAATACTAATTTCGGCGCAGCGTATTGCATAGCCGGTGACATCATCGCCCAGAAGTGTCAGGTACCTTACCTGTACCGCTTTGAATTGTTGGGTACGCCGGAAGACGTTGCAAAGGTTACACAGGGAGTTACTGAATTTTGGCAACGACAGAAATGAATCTCACCGAGGCAGACACCTCAAGCCCGGACTATCACGCGCTCAACGCCATGTTGAACCTGTTTGATGACGAAGGCCGCATCCAGTTCGACAAAGACCGGCTGGCCGCACGTCAGTACTTCCTTCAGCACGTGAATCAGAACACGGTTTTTTTCCACAATCTGGCAGAGAAACTGCGCTACCTGGTGGAAGAAGGCTATTACGACGCTGCGGTGCTGGGTCAGTACGCATTCGACGACATCAAGGCGTTATTCAAACAGGCTTACGCCAAAAAATTCCGCTTCCAGACCTTTCTGGGCGCCTTCAAGTACTACACCAGCTACACCCTGAAAACCTTCGACGGCAAACGCTACCTCGAGCGCTATGAAGATCGCGTATGCATGGTGGCATTGACGCTGGCACGCGGTGATATAAAACTTGCCGGGCAGTTTATGGGTGAGATCATCTCCGGACGTTTCCAGCCTGCGACACCCACCTTCCTCAACTGCGGTAAAAAACAGCGCGGCGAACTGGTCTCCTGCTTCCTGCTGCGTATCGAAGACAATATGGAGTCCATTGGCCGTTCGGTGAACTCAGCGCTGCAGCTGTCCAAACGCGGCGGCGGCGTAGCTTTTCTGCTGACCAACATCCGTGAAGTCGGCGCGCCGATTAAACGTATCGAGAACCAGTCCTCTGGCGTTATTCCCATCATGAAGATGCTGGAAGATGCCTTCTCTTACGCCAACCAGCTCGGCGCGCGTCAGGGCGCGGGCGCGGTATATCTGAACGCCCACCATCCGGACATCTTGCGTTTCCTCGACACCAAGCGTGAAAACGCCGACGAAAAGATCCGCATTAAAACGTTATCGCTTGGCGTGGTGATCCCGGACATTACCTTCGAACTGGCGAAGAACAACGAAGATATGTACCTGTTCTCGCCGTATCACGTCGAGAAAGTCTACGGCATGCCGATGTCTGAAATCAGTATCACGGAAAAATACCGGGAGATGGTTAACGACAAGCGGATCCACAAAACCAAGATCAACGCCCGTGAGTTCTTCCAGGTTTTGGCAGAGATTCAGTTCGAATCCGGTTATCCGTACATGATGTTTGAAGACACGGTCAACCGCGCTAATCCGATCAAAGGCCGCATCAACATGAGCAACCTGTGTTCTGAGATTTTGCAGGTGAATTCGCCGACGATTTACGGTGAAGATCTGTCGTATCAGCAGGTCGGCAAAGATATCTCCTGTAATCTCGGTTCACTGAATATCGCCTCCGCTATGGATTCACCAGACTTCGGCAACACGGTAGAAATGGCGATCCGCGCGCTGACGGCGGTATCCGACATGAGCCACATCCGTTCGGTGCCGTCCATCGATCAGGGGAATCAGGATTCGCACGCCATTGGCCTTGGCCAGATGAATTTGCACGGTTATTTGTGCCGCGAGCGGATTTATTACGGTTCCGAAGCCGGACTGGATTTCACCAATATCTACTTCTACAGCGTGGCTTATCACGCGGTGCGCGCTTCGAATCAGCTGGCGATTGAACGTAATCAGCGCTTCAAGGGTTTCGAAGATTCAACCTATGCCAGCGGTACCTATTTCGACAAATACGTGGATGAAGCGCAGGCACAGCTTTGGCAACCAAAAACTCAGCGCGTACGCGAATTGTTTGCTGATGCCGGTATCGCGATCCCGACCTCAGACGACTGGGCACTGCTGAAAGCGTCCGTAATGCAACACGGGTTGTACAACCAAAACTTACAGGCGGTACCGCCAACCGGTTCGATCTCCTACATCAACAATTCGACCTCAAGTATTCACCCGATTGTGTCCCGCGTAGAGATCCGCAAAGAGGGCAAAATTGGCCGCGTATACTATCCGGCGGCATTTATGACCAACGACAATCTGGATTACTACCAGGATGCCTACGAAATTGGCCCGGAAAAGATCATTGATACCTACGCCGAAGCCACGCAGCACGTCGATCAGGGGCTGTCGCTGACGCTGTTCTTCCGCGACACCGCCACCACGCGCGACATCAACAAAGCGCAGATCTACGCCTGGCGCAAAGGCATCAAAACCATATATTACATCCGTCTGCGTCAGATGGCGCTGGCAGGCACCGAAGTTCAGGGTTGCGTGTCCTGCACGCTTTAAGGAAAAAATTATGAGCGCAGTAAAACAACTGCTGGTGCCACAGCCCATCAGCAAAGCGATCAACTGGAATAAGCTTCAGGACGACAAAGATCTGGAAGTGTGGAACCGTCTGACCTCCAACTTCTGGCTGCCGGAAAAGGTGCCACTGTCGAATGATATTCCCTCATGGGCGACGCTGAGCGCGCAGGAAAAACAGCTGACCATCCGCGTATTTACCGGCCTGACGCTGCTCGACACGGTGCAAAACGTAGTGGGTGCGCCGACGCTGATGAAAGACGCGGTGACGCAACACGAAGAAGCGGTCTACTCGAATATCTGCTTTATGGAAGCGGTCCATGCGCGCTCTTACAGCTCGATCTTCTCGACGCTGTGCGCCACAGTGGACGTGGACGAAGCTTACCGCTGGAGCGAAGAGAACGTTGCGCTGCAAAACAAAGCGGCGATCATTCTCTCTTATTACGACGGCGAAGATCCGCTGATGAAAAAAGTCGCCAGCGTGTTCCTCGAATCCTTCCTGTTCTATTCCGGTTTCTATTTGCCGATGTACTGGTCAAGCCGCGCCAAGCTGACTAACACCGCTGATTTGATCCGTCTGATCATTCGCGATGAAGCCGTTCACGGTTATTACATCGGCTATAAATTCCAGAAAGCGCTGGCGCTGGAAAGCGAAGAGCGTCAGCGCCAGATCAAAGACCAGGCCTTTGATCTGATGCAGGACTTGTACGACAACGAGATCCGCTATACCGAAGAGTTATACGACGGCGTAGGCTGGAGCGAAGACGTAAAGAAATTCCTACACTACAACGCCAATAAAGCGTTGATGAATCTGGGTTATGAGGCACTGTTCCCGGCCAGCATGGCAGACGTCAATCCGGCTATTCTCTCCGCATTGTCGCCAAACGCCGATGAAAACCATGATTTCTTCTCAGGCTCGGGTTCGTCGTATGTGATTGGCACAGCGGTGAATACTGAAGATGAGGACTGGGATTTTTAATGCCAATCCCCTCTGCGGTTAGGATATGAAATAAAGCCACTCTTTGCTGCTCCTCACTCTGATGAAGGAGCAGCAAAATAGTTACCGCAACGTTACGGGACGCGATGCATAAAAAAGGCACGCCGAAGCGTGCCTTAATACGTAGCGGCTAATCCGCGAAAATTACTGTGCTAATAGGTAAATAGAGGTATCACCACGTTGTACATCCAGCGCCAACACTGAAGGTTTACTGTCGAGGATCTTACGCAGTTCCCCCAGATTGGTGACTTTCTGCTGGTTCACGCCGAGGATCACGTCATCCTTTTTCAGGCCAACGCGTGCCGCAGCACTACCTGGTTTCACTGAATCAACTTTTACGCCTTTCTGATCGCCAGCCTGGCCGTTACTCAGTTCAGCACCTTCGATACCGGTATAAATATTGCCGGAATCGATTTTCGCGGTTTGCGTGCTTTGCTCAATGGTGACATCCACGTTCACCGGTTTGCCATCACGCAGCAGACCCAGGGTGACTTTGGTGCCAATTGGCAACGTACCAATATCCGCACGGAAGGAGGCAAAGCTGCTGATCGGTTTACCGTTCATGCTCAGGATCACATCACCCGCTTTGATACCGGCTTTCTCTGCCGCAGACTTCGGCATAACCTGGCTGATAAAGGCACCGCGTTGTGCATCGACCTTCATCGCTTTCGCCAGTTCAGAGTTCAGCTCGGTACCCATAATGCCCAGTTCACCGCGTTTCACCTGGCCAAATTCGATCATCTGCTTGGACAGGTTCTGCACCATGTTACTCGGGATCGCAAAGCCGATGCCGATATTACCGCCGTCCGGCGCGAGGATAGCCGTGTTCAGACCAATCAGCTCACCGTTAAGGTTAACCAACGCACCACCAGAGTTACCACGGTTAATCGCGGCGTCAGTCTGGATAAAGTTTTCGTAGTTTTCGATGTTCAGACCACTACGTCCCAGCGCCGAAACGATACCCGAGGTAGCGGTTTCACCCAGACCGTACGGGTTACCGATAGCCACGGTGTAATCACCAACGCGCAGTTGCTCGGAGTCAGCGATTTTAATCGCCGTCAGGTTTTTCGCGCCAACCAGTTGGATAACCGCGATATCTGAACGTGGATCTTTACCGATCACTTTGGCTTCAAATTTGCGGCCATCGTTAAGCTGTACGGTGATTTTTGTTGCATTATCAACAACATGGTTGTTAGTTACCACATAGCCTTTATCCGCATCAATGATCACACCTGAACCCAGCGCACGGAAATCTTCTTTCTGTTGCTGAGGTGCCTGCTGCGCACCGTTAGGTCCCTGACCGCCCTGACATACCGGCGAGCCCTGGAACGGCGAACCGTCCTGGCACAGCGGCGAATCCTGGCCGAAGAACTGTTGGAACTGCTGCCCCATACGTGGCGTTTTCACTTCTGCACTGCCTTCAACGTTCACACTGACCACGGAAGGCATCACTTTTTCCAGCATAGGTGCCAGACTTGGAACTTGAGTTGAGCTTGAAGAGGCCGTTTCTGCGGCAAACGCCGATGAAACAGGGGCCACAGCCATACCAATACTTAACGCTAATGCGCTCAGGAATAGAGTAGATTTTTTCATCAGTCGTAATCTCTTTAATGAGTTCTTAAATTTATCTTTGGCAGCCGTAACCGGCGCCTTGCTTGGTAGTCGTGGTACTGAGATATTATTTAAAACATGAAGTTCATTTTGGTCGAAACTACAATAGTAAAAAAGTATTGTGGTTATTTACAAAAGCTTAATTTTTAACCAGATGACGTCATGGAGTTAATATTAGTTCCCTTTCACATTATTCAAGGGAGGTACCCTAAATAATCCTGCCTGGCCTGTTTCAGCCCGCAGTAAACCTCTTAAAACTTAGCTGACTCAGTGAGGAAGATTCCGTGGTAAAGCAGCGACAAACCACGAGAAAACGGCCGAATATATTATTCAGCGGCCATTAAACGACGATACTCATCGTAAGCGTAAAGATCTGTCATTCCGCTGATATAATCCTGAATCATACGTGCCCGGAAATAGAACTCACCGATTCTCTGCTGATTTTCAGGCTGCTCACTGAGCCTCGCAATGGCCTCGTTATAGGCCAAACGGTGCTTGGCCGATAATTTATGAAATAATCGGGTCTCAATCGGATATCGGCGGTGAGTATCTTCACTCACCAGTTGTCGGAATTCCTGCAATGGCATATCCAATATAGGACTGTAAATATCCAGTAATCCGCTGATCACCCGGTAACCCTGCAATTCCAACTCTTCCACTTCGTGGTGGTTGAAAACATGTTTAAACGCCACACTTTTATATATTTTTAACAATCTATTAGCCTGGCTGACATCTTCCAGTAATGCCTGATTAAAGGTTCCGTCAAATATGGCAGGCAGGTTATCGATAAAACGAATGGCGGCATGCGGCACCAGTTGTTTAACCGTTTGTACGCGCAGTTCCATGAAGAAATAATCCACCGGATTTCGGAACGTTTTGGCTTTATTCATTTTCTGATACGCCGTACGTACCACTTTCTCAAACCAGTCACCTTTGATCCCTTCGCCCCACTCACGCTCAAGGTGCTCAAACAGCTGCTCTACGCTGAAAATATTTTTCTCTACGGCATCTTCCAGATCGGCAATGCAGTAAGAGATGTCATCCGCGGCTTCCATGATGTAGGTAAGCGGGAAACGACTGAACTCGTCCATATCCAGTTCTTCACGCAGTCGCTCAATAAAGGGCTCTTCAGCCAGATAGAAACCGGGTTTCTTCATCAAATAAGCATGGTTTTCCGGCATGGGCGCAGCCCAGTAAGCCGGGCGGGTATATTTCAAAATGCAGGCGGTTTGCGAGAATGTCAGGTTCAGTTTCAGCAGGGTAAATACCAACCGGATGGCCTGGGCGTTGCCGTCGAAATTACATAAATCATGGCGGATTTTACTGCGTAACAGGTTCAGTTGGTCTTCGCCTTCCAGCAGCCGCAGGAAGTTGAAAGTACAGCTGTCGGCGCTTTGCGGTACCGGCCCGCAGCTGGCAATGTCCATGCGGCTGGCAAACCAGTTATTGATCGCCGACTCACCAAAATGGCCAAAGGGCGGATTGCCAATGTCGTGCATCAGGCAGGCCATTTCTACGACACTTTCAAAAGGATCGGTCACGTCGGTCAGGCCGAGTGAATCAAGTTTTCCCTGCCTGCGTAGCCTGTGCAAAATCTCCTTGGCGATATGACGCCCAACCTGCTGAACTTCAAGGGAATGAGTCAGGCGACTGCGCACTGCGGCATTTTTTTCCAGCGGAAAAACCTGAGTTTTTTGTTGCAGCCGACGAATAGCTGCCGAGTTGATAATACGCCCGCGATCGCTTTCAAATTGGCGGACTACATCGTATTCATCACGCGCTTCAATCGGCGGACTGAAAGGCCGTTGGAAATTGAACTTGTTTTTAAAATCGATACCAGACATGTTCCCTACCCTTTACAGTCGTATACAGGTCATTCCAGCGCCCTGCCAGATGTCCAACGCATGATCACTCGTTACTAGCCATGATAGACTATCGTGTATTGGACTTGTTATAAAACACTCAAATCCCTCCCTAATCTGCGAGTAAAACTATGAAAGTTGGCATCATTGGCGCAATGGAACAGGAAGTTACCCTGCTGCGCGACAAAATCATCAACCGTAAAACCATTGAACGCGCAGGCTGTGAAATCTATACCGGTCAATTACATGGTATCGATGTGGCGCTGCTGAAATCAGGCATCGGTAAAGTTTCTGCGGCAATGGGAACCACGCTGCTGCTGGAACTGTGCAAACCAGACGTAGTGATCAATACCGGTTCTGCCGGCGGTCTGGCAAAAACCTTAAAAGTAGGCGATATCGTGGTCTCTGAAGAGGTGCGTTATCACGATGCTGACGTTACCGCCTTTGGCTATGAACCTGGCCAGATGGCGGGTTGCCCGGCAGCTTTCGTGGCTGACCCGGCGCTTATCGAACTGGCTGAGACCTGCATTCGCCAGCTCGATCTCAATGCGGTACGCGGTCTGGTATGCAGCGGTGATGCATTCATCAATGGCGCAGCTCCTCTGGCACGCATTCGAGCGACTTTCCCAAGCGTAGCCGCCGTGGAAATGGAAGCGGCGGCAATCGGCCACGTATGTCATTTGTTCGGTACGCCGTTTGTGGTCGTCCGCGCTATTTCTGACGTGGCAGACAGCGAATCACACCTGAGCTTCGAGGAGTTCCTGGTCGTCGCTGCCGAGCAATCAACCCTGATGATCGACGCGATGCTGAAATCCCTGGCGAACGGCGACAACGCGTGATCCCACGTGTTTTAGGGTTGTTGTTATGCTTATGGCTGCCTGTGGCAGCCATTGCTCAACCGGCACAGCGTGTCGTCAGTCTGGCACCCAATTTGACCGAACTCGCCTATGCCGCCGGTTTAGGCGATCAGTTGGTCGGTGTCAGCGCCTATTCGGATTTCCCCGCCCAGGCGAAAAAACTGGAACAGGTTGCCAGCTGGCAAGGAGTCAATGTCGAGCGGGTTTTGGCACTGAAACCTGATTTAGTGCTGGCATGGCGCGGCGGTAATCCTCAGCGTCCGTTGGATCAGATAGCTTCATTTGGGATCCCGGTGTTGTTTCTTGATCCCGAAAATATTGAACAGGTCGCTCAGGCACTGGAACAGTTGGCGCCTTACAGCCCTCATCCCTACATGGCGCAGCAGGCGGCGACGCAAATCCGCCAACAGCGAGACAGCCTGAAAAAACAGTACTCGCGTCCCCACCCGTTGCCGGTATTCATCCAGTTCGGCACCCAGCCGTTATTTACTGCGTCCTCAAAAACCCTGCAAAGTGAAATTGTATCGCTGTGCGGTGCCGAAAATATTTTCGCTAACAGCCGTGCTCCCTGGCCTCAGGTTAGCCGTGAACAGGTTTTAGCCCGCCAGCCACAGGCCATTGTCATCAGCGGTGGACAACAACAACGGGACAGTGTGGTCGCCTTCTGGCAACCGGCCTTAACAGTACCTGTCGTGACCGTGGATGCCGACTGGTTCAGCCGCGCCGGGCCACGTATCATGCAGGCTGCCGCCCAGCTCTGCACGCAGCTTCAATCTCTGCCTTCGCACTGATCCCTTACTGTTTCTTTCAGCGGTCAATTGTAGGTCTTTTCTGATTTGGTTATTTATTGCACGAAATCAAATCCAGACCTGCTGACTTCTGTTATCATTCCGTCCTGAAATTACATCAGATGACATGATTTTATGATGTGATTATTCTTTGGCAATTCAAAGAGTACGCTGAAAATAGAGGATTTTTTAAGCTTCCGAACAGAATGAATACCCCACAGGCCCGTTGTTTGTATTTAAAGATATTTATTAAAGAAGCCGTGGTGATGATCCGATAACTGTTTTAATTCTTAGCTTTTTTTGAATTGCCTGACGACACCAGGAATAAATTTATGAAATACCTTTTGCTCAGTGCGCTTATTGCCCTGAGTCCGCTGGCCGCGACTGCGGGAATGACCAGCGGAGAAATTAATATCAGCCTGACTATTCTGCCGACCTGTGAAATCAACGTGGCAGGCGGTCACGCCTCGGTCAGTTGCGCCGGGCAGAGCTACAGCCAGCCACGCATCAGCGAAAGCCAGCTAACTGAAGTGCCTGGCATATCGGTCGGCAGCAAACTCGTTACAGTAGAGTGGTAAACGCCCAAAGAAAAAGCCCGTGTGCCAATAGCAGGCAGACGGGCTTTTTTTGCGGCAAATGCGATTTAAATGCTAAATGATGAACCACATCCACAGGTGGTCTTGGCATTCGGATTGGTCACGATAAAGCGTGAACCTTCCAGTCCTTCGGTATAATCCACCGAACCGCCCACCAGATATTGCAGGCTCATCGGATCAACCACCAGCGCAACGCCGGATTTTTCAATGGTCATGTCGCCGTCGTTGACTTTGTCATCGAAGGTAAAACCGTACTGGAAGCCGCTGCACCCGCCGCCGGTAATATAAACACGCAGCTTCATATCCGGATTCTCTTCATCGGAAATCAGGACTTTAACCTTGCGGGCAGCCGCTTCGGTAAATTGCAGCGGTAATGCGCTGGTTTCTACGTCGGTCGGATCACTCATTGTTGCTTCACTCATCTTTTTACTCCCAATCCGTTATCTGTTCAGGCCGCCGGATTGACTGTCTGAATAATGAACTGATTATGTAGTACCTGAATCAATACTTCAATTATGAGCGGTTTTACCGCTGCCGTCCTGCCTATTTATGCCATCACCGGCCGGCCCGGCATCAGCCCGGGCGGCATTCTCACGCTCCTGCCGCTGTAAAGTGCGAGTCAGGATGGTGGAATATAAGGGTTTTCCACCAAGAAACTGTGCCAGCAGCGTGGCACCGAGGCAGGTAATGATCATCGGCAAAATGAGCTGATAGTTATCCGTCATCTCCAAAACCAGGACAATACCCGTTAGCGGAGCACGCACGCTGGCGGCAAACAGCGCCCCCATACCTGCAATCGCAAAGGTCGCTGGCTCAATACCGTATTCAGGGAACATCGCCAGGCTGGCGCTACCAAATGCGGTACCAAGCAACGTTCCAAGCGCCAGCATTGGGGCAAAAATACCGCCCGGTGCTCCTGAGGCAAAACAGAGCAGCGTGGTGATCACGCGGATAACAAAGATAAACAGCAGCATCGCCAGCGTATATTTCCCGGCCGCCGCCAGCGGGATCAGCGCAAAACCACCGCCTACGGACTCAGGTAAAATTAGCCCCAAAATACCGCACATGCCGCCCAACAATCCGCCGATAAGCAGCACCTTACGTAACTTACCGCCGTGAATGCGGGCAAACATATCCTGGGTACGGAAAATCAGCGCATTAAATGTAACGCCGACTACGCCAAATACCATCCCAAGTACCAGATAGAGCCACAGGGTATTGATCGGCGCGCTGGCCAGTTTGCCCACTTCAACGATTGCCCTTTCACCGTTAAAAATACGGAATACAACGCTCGACATAATCACGCCGATAAAGACGGCTTTAATTGAAATCAGACTGTATCGGAACTGCAGGCGCATCTCTTCGATGATAAATAAAATACCGGCCAGTGGCGCATTGAACGCCGCCGAAAGACCGGCTGCAGCACCGGTTGCCAGCAAAGAGTGGCGGGCTTCGGCGCTGCGCAGACGGAAAATATCAACCATCATTTTGCCGACATTCGCCCCCATCTGTACGGTCGGACCTTCACGACCCAGTACCATGCCAGCCCCGAGCGTCCCCATGCCACCAAAGAATTTAACCGGAATTACCCGCCACCAGCGCACCGGTCGCAGTTCCTCCAGCGCCCCTTCAATTTCTGGGATCCCCGATCCGCCCGCTTCGGGCGCAAAACGATGGACCAGATAGTAGCCAAACATCGCCAGCCCTGCAGAGACGACGAACGCCAGCGGCCACAGCAGGAAATCGCTGCCGCCGAAATAACCCAGGCCTGACAGGCGCACATGCTGGACCCAGTCCACGGCCTTCTCAAAGGCTACGCCCAGCAGGCCCGCCACCGTACCCACGATAGCCGCCACAATTAAAATAGCGACCGGCGTTTTATCGCGACGCAGGAACTGACGCAGAACTTCGCTACGCTTATGCGGCCCACGCATCGTTACAGATTCAGTCTGTTGTTCACTCATCATTGGCTTATCAGTAATAAAGAGTATCGGTAAGAGGGGGCAATTTAATCATACAAATCCGGGATCAGGAAAGCGTAATGGCCCTTTGATCATGCGTAGCGATTTCATAACGACGCCCACTTCTCTAGAATAGAGAAAGAGTCCATTTCTTTTTTCGTAACATGAGCTGCTATAAACAGCAGAATCCAGGAGCCGTATATGAGTAAGTCAGAAAGTCTGTTTTCGCAGGCGCAAGCGCTGATCCCAGGCGGGGTGAATTCGCCGGTACGCGCCTTCTCCGGCGTGGGCGGCGTCCCTTTATTCATTGAACGTGCCGATGGCGCTTTCTTATTTGATGCCGATGGTAAAGCCTACATTGACTACGTGGGCTCGTGGGGTCCGATGGTGCTGGGCCATAATAATCCTGAAATCCGTAACGCGGTGATCGAAGCAGCCGAGCGTGGGCTGAGCTTTGGAGCGCCGACCGAAATGGAAGTCAAAATGGCCGAGCTGGTTACCGATCTTGTGCCAAGCATGGATATGGTGCGTATGGTGAACTCCGGTACTGAGGCCACCATGAGCGCCATTCGTCTGGCGCGTGGCTTCACCCATCGCGATAAAATCATCAAGTTCGAAGGCTGCTACCACGGCCACGCTGACTGCCTGCTGGTGAAAGCCGGTTCTGGCGCACTGACTCTCGGGCAGCCAAACTCACCGGGCGTCCCGGCTGATTTCGCCAAACATACCCTGACCTGCACCTATAATGATCTAGACTCCGTTCGCGCTGCGTTCGAGCAATTCCCGGAAGACATTGCTTGTATCATCGTTGAGCCGGTGGCGGGTAACATGAACTGCGTGCCGCCTCTGCCGCAATTCCTGCCGGGCCTGCGTGCGCTGTGTGATGAGTTCGGTGCGCTGCTGATCATCGAC
>Ga0209848_1000076_pt1 | contig 51414 bp, 49 predicted proteins | sample OrgsoiDNA_201062_FD_185810 | JGI IMG/M metagenome (GOLD analysis project Ga0209848, IMG submission 185810) | Permafrost soil microbial communities from the Arctic, to analyse light accelerated degradation of dissolved organic matter (DOM) -... | ecosystem: Environmental > Terrestrial > Soil >...
TGGTCTTATCAATCAGCAATTCAACGCGCATAAATCCCCCTTATTCCACACCCAGCCAGTTACCGGCATCTTCAAACATCTCTTCAACTATTCCGGCCAGAACCGCCTTCTGAGCTTTGCTGGCATCGGTATTGATGCTGCTGTTCGTCACCATCGGCTTAACTTTCACTTCTGCATCAGGAAAGGTACCACGAACCCGCTTAGTCAGTTCTTCCAGGTGGCGTTCGGCACGCCGGCCATATTTCTTTTGTCGTAAATCAGCTCAACGAACATAAATCACCTCAGTCTAAAAATGTGGTACTGGTGCCGGAGTCTTCAATTTCAGCCTCGATATACTGAACTCGCTTCTGCAGTTCAGCGATCAGCTTCTTGGCTTCGTTCAGGCGGATCATCACTTGCTGGTCAGGGTAAATTTCGGCTTTAAAGCCGGAGATACATGACAGCGTGTCTACGAAAGAGGCTTTCAGAAGGATGAACTCACCGAAAGCACTGTGTGCTGTCTGAAAGTCGGTCAGCAATCGCATACCGCTAAACTCGTCTTTGTTTTTCATGTGATGATCGCTCACGCAAATATACTGGTTAAATATACAGTATATCTACATAAGGAATTGGTCAAAGATTTCTGAAAGACACACAAACACATTGTGTACATATTTGTGTGCTTTATTTGGATGTATTACGAATTTATTTTGTTAACTTGCTGTATTTATATGAATAAATAAAATAAACAGATGGTTTATCGTAGGGCATACCATTCCTTATGTTTCAGCGGATTCATCAGTGCGCCGAGAATATCTGACACTACGTTAACCACAATCACCAAGGTACCGACGACCATCACACCCGCGGAAATTGCCGCATAATCCTGCTGGCGAATAGCGTTAATCATCCAGCGGCCTACGCCGGGCCAGTTAAAGACCATTTCGGTGATCATCGCCAGTGTCAGCATGGTGGAGAATTGCAGGCCCAGTTTGGGAATAATAGGAGGGAGAGCGTTACGCAGTACGTGACGGCGAATAATGGCCAGTCGGGATAATCCGCGCGTCGCCGCCGCTTTTACGTAATTTTGCGCCAGAACATCATCTGTACTGATGCGCATCAGGCGGATCACTTCCGTCGTTGGCGCGACCGCCAGGGCAGCAATCGGTAAAATCATATGGCGTATGGCACTGGCGATCATTTCATGACGATAGGGCGAGTTTGATAACCAGGCATCTATCAGCGTCAGGCCGGTAACGGTTTTTAGCTGATAGAGCAGGTCTAGCCGCCCGGATACCGGCAGCCAGCCGAGTTGCAACGAGAAGAACAGCATGAGCAGCAGTGCCAGCCAGAACACTGGAATCGAAAAGCCTATCAGCGCCAGCGTACTGATGGCCACGTCGGGCCATTTCCCTCGCATCACGCCTGCGGTGATCCCAAGCGGTATCCCCACCAGTAACGCCAGAGTAAATGCCAGAACGCAAAGTTCCATGGTGGCAGGGAAAACAGCTTTTAGCTGGGTGCTGATGTTTTCCCCGTTGATGCTGGATACGCCAAAATCAAATTGGCACAGACTATCAAAATAGAAACGGTAGGCGTCCCACAGTGATGCGCCGTGTAAAGGGGCATTCGGCGTAAAGTAGCTCAGGCTGAAGGCCACCATACTGAGAAGGAATAGGGTGATCAGCAACAGTAACAGACGCCGCAAAATGAAGATGATCATGGCGCTGTCCTCGTTTCAGTGTCGCGGAATACCCCGGCGAAAGATGAGTTGCCAAATGGGCTGAGTACCAATCCTTTGATGTCATAACGGTAGGCTTGCAGGCGCAGGGAAGACGCCAGCGGCAGAACCGGCAACTGCTGTTCAAGAATTTTTTGTGCCTGCTGATAATATTCAATGCGCTGGGAAAGTTGCTGCGAGAGCAGCCCCTGGCGCAGTAACTGATCAAATTCTGGGTTACACCAGTGAGCATAGTTGGTCTGCGAGCGGATTGCCGCACAGCTCAGCATTGGGCGGAAGAAGCTGTCAGGATCATTACTGTCTGTCGCCCAACCAACCAGTGTCAGGTCATGGTTCATCTCCATCAGGCGGGCTTCCTGGAAACGACCTTCAACCGGAACTATCACCACTTTAATCCCTACCTGTGCCAGATCTGCCTGCAACAATTCAGCGGTTTTCAGCGGGCTTGGGTTATATGACTGGGACACAGTAGGTACCCACAGATGCAAGGTCAGTTTTTCCTGCCCGAGATCTTTAAGGATTTGCCGGGCTTTATCAGGGTCATATTCGGTGACTGTGGCATTACTGTCATAGGCCCAGGAGGCGCGCGGTAAAATAGACGCAGCAGTTTCGGCGGTGCCGTAGTAGATCGATTGCATCAGCCGTTGGTTGTTAATCGACAGCGCAATCGCCTGGCGAATTCGCGGATCATTGAGCGGCGCTCTGTTGGTATTAAAAGCCAGATAAGCGACGTTCATACCGGGGCGCAGTGTCAGGCGTAAACGCGGGTCATCACGCAAGATAGAAAGCTGGCTGGCTGCGGGATAGGCGAGAACGTCACATTCACCGGTCAACAGTTTTGATATACGACCCGTACCGCCGACGCCCATATCAATCACCACCTGCGACATGCGTGGGACGCCTTTCCAGTAATCCCCGTTACGTGCAAGACGCACATACTGTCCGGTGCGGTATTCGCTCAACTGGAAAGGACCGGTGCCGACCGGCTTGCGGTCAATCTGCTCCTCGTTGCCGCTTTTTTGCAGGTTATCCGCATATTCTGCCGATAAAACGGGCGCGTAGTGGGTCGCCAGATGCCATAAGAAAGAGGCGTCGGGATTACTGAGACGAAACTCCACCGTGTAATCATCCAGCTTTTTCACGCTCTTTACTGTGCTGGCAAACTGCAGGCTATCGAAATAGGGGTAATCGTCACCGTTGACGCTGTGATAGTGATTTTGCGGATCGATAATACGCTGAGTACTGAATACCACGTCGTCAGCGTTCATCATACGGGTCGGTTTGAACCAGGCGGTGCTTTGGAAGGGCACATCCTTGCGCAGATGAAAACGGTAGGTTGCACCATCGTCCAGTACTTCCCAACTTTGCGCCAGCTCGGGGATCAGCCGGTAAGTGTAGGGGTCAACATCAAGCAGCCGGTCATACAGTTGAGCGGCGAGGGTGTCGATAATCAGTCCACTGCTGGCTTTCTGCGGGTTGAATGTATTGATCATCCCGTTGACGCAATAGACAAACCCGCTTTGGCGGATGTCACTGTTTGGCGTGGTGACAGATGAACTGGCGGTCAGCGGTTTGGTTGGCACTGGTGTGGGTACGGCAATGGCCGCATTAGCCAGACCACTCAGCAACAGCATCCACAAAGATAAACGACGCATAAAGGCTTCAATGTTAAGTAGCAATGGCTTAAGTGTACCGTACTCTGCCAGCCTCCCCAATCCATTGCGCAAAACTCCGTCCTGTCTGTCGAGACTTCACGCACTTTTCTGCAAGCACATGCAATAAAGGGCTTGAAATTGACAGGTAATCGTAATGTTATAACAATTAATCCGCATGTACTCTGTGTACATCCGTCTGCCTGAGGTCAACATGCCTTTATTACCCGTGACTGTGCTGTCCGGTTTTCTCGGCGCCGGTAAAACTACCGTGCTCAGTCACCTTCCTGTGCGTTGACCTGAATGCCATGCTTCTTCAACATTCCCCGTAACTGATGGTAGGTCAGTGCCAGTAAATCTGCGGCTTTCCGTTGGTTAAACCGCGCCTGCCGCAACGCCTGGTCAATTAGCTGTTTTTCCTGTTCGTTCATCCACAATTTTAGATCCAGTGGTAAATCTGGCAAGGCCGCGGGACTTTCCGCGTTCAGCGAGGTTTCCTGCATCGGTGAGGATTTCGCAAACGGGTTAAGAATAATGTCGTCGAGTTGAAACTCGCTGGTGCCGTGACGATACATGGAGCGCTCAACCACATTTTTCAGTTCGCGCACATTTCCCGGCCAGCGGTAGTGCAGCAACGTGTCGCGGGCGCGGGCAGTGAAACCGGGAAACAGTGGCAGCGAGAGTTCGCGGCACATCTGGATGGCGAAATGTTCGGCCAGCAGCATGATGTCTTGCTGGCGTTCGCGCAGGGGCGGTAACTGGACAACATCAAACGCCAGCCGGTCGAGCAGGTCGGCGCGGAATTTTCCCGCAGCGGCCAGTGCGGGCAAGTCGTCATTGGTGGCGCATACCAGTCGCACATCAACCTGCAACGGCTGGCTGCCACCTACGCGCTCCAGGTGGCCGTATTCAATGACCCGCAATAGTTTTTCCTGTACCAGCATCGGCGCGGTGGCCAGTTCATCCAGAAATAACGTGCCACCATCCGCGCGCTCAAAGCGACCCAGATGGCGTTTCTGCGCGCCGGTAAAAGCCCCTGCTTCGTGGCCGAACAACTCTGAGTCGAGCAGGTTTTCATTTAACGCGGCGCAGTTGAGCGAGATAAACGGCCCTTGCCATCGCGGTGAAAGATAATGCAGACGGTGTGCAATCAGCTCCTTGCCGCTGCCGCGTTCACCGGTGACCAGTACCGGTTTATTCAGCTTTGCCAGGCGGGAGACTTGCTCCAGCACTTCTATAAAGGCGTTGGCTTCGCCGAGGAGGTTGTCTGTTTTGTCGTTCATGGCGAATCCTTATGATGAAAAACACCAACTCTTAGTGAATTTAATCATACGTCAAATTAATGCCTAAGGGCCAAAGATAAAAATTCATTATATTTCATAAGGATAATCAACTTTAAAAGTTGGCACGAGATTTGATATAGATTTACTGCACAGTTAGCCGTCTGGCTGACTTTTTTCACCGGTAACATTGACTGGTGGCTAACAGAACCAAAGAGGAATTTCGATTATGGGTATTTTTTCTCGTTTCGCTGACATCGTGAACGCCAACATCAATACGCTGTTGGATAAAGCCGAAGATCCGCAGAAACTGGTGCGCCTGATGATTCAGGAAATGGAAGACACGCTGGTCGAAGTACGTTCGACTTCAGCCCGTGCGCTGGCCGAAAAGAAACAACTCAGCCGTCGCATTGAGCAGGGCGAAGCCCAGCAGGCTGAATGGCAGGACAAAGCCGAGCTGGCACTGCGCAAAGATAAAGATGATTTGGCCCGCGCGGCGCTTATAGAAAAACAGAAGCTGGCTGATTTGGTTGCCACACTGAAAAACGAAGTGGTGACGGTTGAAGAAACGCTGGACCGGATGAAGTCTGAAATCGTTGAACTGGAAAACAAACTGACTGAAACCCGCGCCCGTCAGCAGGCTTTGACTCTGCGTCATCAGGCTGCGTCGTCATCCCGTGATGTGCGTCGTCAGCTCGACAGCGGTAAAATTGATGAAGCGATGGCGCGTTTCGAGCAATTCGAACGCCGTATCGATCACATGGAAGCTGAAGCAGAAACCGTCAGCATCGGCAAAAAGAAGTCGCTGGATCAGCAGTTTGCTGAGCTGAAAGCCGATGATGAAATCAGTGCACAGATCGCGGCATTGAAAGCCAAGATGCAGGGCAATCAGGACGTATAAGCAATATTGTTGTCATGACAGGATTTACCCAAAATAATTCGAGTTGCAGGGAGGCGTGAAACCAACGCCCCTGTAACTTGATATACAACAGGCAAACATCGAGAAATCGTTCAAGGAGATGTAATGAGCTTCCTGTTTCTGGCCATTCCGCTGACCATCTTTGTGTTATTTGTTGCGCCGATATGGCTTTGGCTTCACTACAGCAACCGTTCACAGAATGGCAATCAGTTAACCCAGCATGAGATGCAAAATCTTACGCAGTTAACCCAAGATGCGCACCGTATGCGCGAACGAATTCAGGCGCTCGAAGAGATTCTGGACGCTGAGCACCCAACCTGGAGGCAGTCATAATGGCGACAGAATTATCTCAACGAAAGCTGTACCGGGTACCCGAAGAGGGCATGATCAAAGGCGTACTGGCGGGGCTGGCTCACTACCTTGGCGTTCCGGTCAAGCTGTTGCGGATCATGGCGGTGCTGTCGATTTTCTTCGGCCTGTTTATGTTTACCTTTATTGCGTATGTGATCCTCAGTTATGTGCTGGATCCCGTACCTGCTCATGAATTTGACGATGAAAACGCGCCATCGCCACGTAATCTGCTGGATGAAGCGGACCGCGAGCTAAAGGCCAGCGAGCAGCGTTTGCGGCAGGTTGAGCGCTATGTCACTTCCGAAACCTTCGGGGTGCGTAGCCGTTTTCGCCAGCTATAAGTCACCGATGTAAAACGTTGCCACGACGGCTAATTCATTTCGCTGGCAACGCTTTTCCTCCCCCTCCCGCTAAAGGAATCAACTTATTATGCGTACCTTGATCGCCTCGCTGCCGGGTAAAAGCAGTCTGCTGAAGAAAATTTTCAGCTTTATTATCACGGTCGCGTTGACCTTTGGGCCTGCCGGTCTGGCTGCCCGTGTGCTGGGTGTGGCAGGAAAAGGTCCTCTGCGTTACGTTTTGGCACTATTATTAGAACCATTATTCAAACGTATTTTGACCGCGCTGTTTGGGCGCTACGCCAGGGAGAGCAATGAAAAGACTACAAAACGAGTTTAATTCACTGGTCAATCGCGGCATGGACCGGCACCTGCGTCTGGCAGTGACCGGTCTTAGCCGCAGCGGCAAAACCGCTTTCATCACTGCCTTCGTCAATCAGCTGCTTCATCTGCACAGCGGCGCACGTTTACCCCTTTTCTCCGCCGCCCGCGAAGAGCGCTTGCTCGGCGTGAAGCGCATTCCGCAACGCGATCTCGGCGTTTCGCGATTTACCTATGACGAAGGCATGGCACAGCTGCAAGGCACACCGCCAAACTGGCCAACGCCGACGCGTGGCGTGAGTGAAATCCGCCTGGCGCTGCGTTATCGCTCCAATGATTCTTTGCTGCGCCACTTCAGGGATACCTCGACGCTGTATCTGGAAATTGTCGACTATCCCGGTGAATGGCTGCTCGACTTGCCGATGCTGGAGCAAAATTACCTTGAATGGTCGCGGCAAATGGCCGGCCTGTTGCAGGGCGAGCGGGCGGAGTGGGCAAAGCCCTGGCTGACGCTGTGTGAGCAGTGTGACCCATTGGCTCCGGCTGACGAAAATCAGCTGGCCGCCATCGCACAGGCCTATACCGACTATCTGACCCGCTGTAAAAAGGAAGGATTGCACTTTATTCAGCCGGGCCGCTTTGTCTTGCCGGGTGATTTAGCCGGTGCGCCTGCGTTGCAGTTCTTCCCATGGCCTGAGAGGCAGCAATACAGCGATGCACAACTGGCGCAGGCCGATAAACATAGCAATTTGGGTATGCTGCGCACGCGTTTTGATTATTACTGCCAGTCAATCGTGAAAGGTTTCTATAAAGAGCACTTTGTCCGTTTCGACCGGCAAATTGTCCTGGTGGATTGCCTGCAACCGCTCAACAGCGGCCCGCACGCGTTCAATGATATGCGGCTGGCGTTGACGCAGCTGATGCAAAGTTTCCACTACGGTAAACGCACGTTGTTCCGCCGGCTGTTTAATCCATGCATCGACAAACTGATGTTTGCGGCCACCAAGGCGGACCACATCACCGGCGATCAACATGCCAATCTGGTGTCGCTGCTGCAGCAATTGGTGCAGGAAGCCTGGCAGAACGCCGCCTTTGAAGGCATCAGTATGGATTGCGCGGGGCTGGCGTCGGTACAGGCCACTGAAACGGGGATCGTGGAGTATCAGGGCCAGCCGCTGCCAGCGCTGAAAGGTCACCGTCTGAGCGATGGCGCGCCGCTGACGGTGTTTCCCGGTGAAGTGCCTGCACGCCTGCCGGGGGCTGCTTTCTGGCAGCAACAGGGTTTTCATTTCGACGAATTTCGTCCGCGTGAAATGAGCGTGGATGCACCGTTACCGCATATCCGTCTGGACGCGGTGATGGAGTTTTTACTGGGAGATAAAATGCGATGAGCGAGCCAATCAAACCGCGTATCGATTTCGAACAGGAACTGAAAGAGCCTGAGCAGCCGGTGCTGCGTGCCGGTCAGACATTTGATGGTGCACTGGCCGAACGTTTTTTACCGGTGAATTCAACCGAAGCGGAAATTGAACAACAAGATGGTGAAGCCGAAGCCGTCATTAACCGCGCGCTGAAGCCGCGTCGCAGCCTGTGGGGCAAAATGGTCCGGCTGGGGCTGGCCGTCTTTGGCATCAGTGTGGTGGCGCAAGGCGTGCAGTGGATACACAGCGCGTGGGTTCAGCAGGATTGGATAGCGCTTGGCGGTTGTATCGCCGGTGGCCTGATTGTCGTGGCGGGAGTCGGTTCGGTTCTGACCGAATGGCGACGTCTGTATCGTTTGCGCCAGCGTGCCGACGAGCGTGATACGGCGCGTGACTTGCTGCACAGCCACGGTCTGGGACAGGGACGGGTCTTTTGCGAGAAGCTGGCCGCACAGGCCGGGTTGGACCAAAGCCACCCGGCGTTGCAGCGCTGGCAGGCTTCACTGCATGAAACACAAAACGATCGTGAAGTGGTGGAACTTTACGCCCGACTGGTACAGCCGGTGCTGGACGCACAGGCGCGCCGTGAAATCAGCCATTCGGCCGCTGAGTCGGCGCTGATGATCGCAGTTAGCCCGCTGGCACTGGTGGATATGGCCTTTATTGCCTGGCGAAATCTGCGTCTGGTAAACCGTATTGCCGTGCTTTATGGCATTGAACTGGGTTACTTCAGCCGTCTGCGTCTGTTCCGTCTGGTGTTGCTCAATATTGCTTTTGCGGGCGCTTCTGAGCTGGTGAGGGAAGTGGGCATGGACTGGATGTCTCAGGATCTGGCCGCGCGTCTTTCTGCACGCGCAGCGCAGGGGATTGGCGCGGGTTTACTCACGGCGCGGCTGGGAATAAAAACCATGGAATTGTGCCGTCCGTTGCCGTGGCTGGAGGGGGATAAACCAAAGCTAGGCGATTTTCGACGTGAACTGATTGGCAAGCTGAAAGCCAGTTTGGTGAAGACCGATAAGCGAAATGCCGGCATTTAAGCAACTCTGTGGCGATAAGACAAAAAAGAAGGCGCTCACCAAAGTGAGCGCCAGCATGAACCCAATTGTAAACTCAGGGTGAGATACAAGGTTTTTGGTACTTCAGGTTAAAACTAGGTGGTGAGGTAATTTTGTGCATCAGCCAGACCTTTGGAAATTTGGTCATAGGCTTTATTCACGGCATTACCGGTATCACTCACTGCATCCTGACCGAAGCTAGACAGGCGATCAGCGACTTTATTCACGTCTTCAGACCAACCAGCACCATTAACCATTTCAATGTCACGTTCTGTTAATTGTTTCATCTTGGGTCATCCTCTTGTCAGTTGAACAGCGATCCCGTACTCCTGGGACCTTATGAAGGCATCGGGTCAATCTGTTTTGCGTGATGCCCTCAAGAGACTTAAGCCTAGATCAGACTGACGGCGAGGTGACTAGGAATAATCTCCTTAAGTTAAATAAATTTATAACCCGCTGTTTTACAGGTGCTATTAAGCTGTTTCAGAGTAATCGCCATTGTCAGTGTCCTTGGGGCTGACTATCTTCTCATGATGACTATTCTGAGGAGCTGCCCGTATGTTCATGGAGATTGACCGCCATGCTCTTTCGTAAAGAGGTTAATGAGCATCAACAAAGCCACTGGGCGGGAAAGGCATTGCTGTTGGCGGGCTGGCCAATGTGGATCCTGATTTCACTGACCGTACTCTTTATGGTGGCCTTGCTGACTTTTCTGATTTCCGCCAATTACACGCGGCGCATTAACGTCAGCGGAGAAGTCATCACCCAACCGCACAGTATCAACCTCTTCAGCCCCGAACAGGGGGTGATCACCGGGCTGTTTGTCGCTACGGATAAGCTGGTCAAAAAGGGCCAGCCGCTGTATCAGATTGACGTCAGCCGTGTCACGCAGGCCGGGAATGTCAGCACCACTACGCTGGCTGCGATCAAAAAGCAGCGTGAGCACATCGATACCATCATCTCGCAGTTGCAGAACAATAAACGCGCCACGCTGGAGAATTTACAGCAGCAGTTGGAGCAGTACGAGAAAGCGCATCAGGTGTCACAGAGCATGGTGGATTCAGCGCAGGAAGGGCTGAATGCGATGAAAAAAAGTATGCAAAATTACGGCGCTTATCAGAAGAAAGGGCTGATTAATACCGACCAGTTGAACAATCAGCGCTATCTTTTCTATCAACAGCAAACCTCTTTCCAGGGCCTCAACACCCAGTCGATTCAGGAGTCCCTGCAGATAACCAATCTGCGCAGCGAGCTGGTGACCAAAGCCGCTGATTTTGATAATCAGATTTCACAATATGGCTATCAGCGAAACGATCTGGAGCGTCAGTTGGCGCAGGCCGATGCCAAAGGTTCACTGCTGATCACCGCGCCGACCGACGGCAAAATCTCTTCTCTGAGCGTAACGCCGGGCCAGATGGTCAATGCAGGAGACAGCCTGGCGCAGTTGGTGCCTGCCAAAAACTCCCCCTTCTTCTTAGTTGCCTGGCTTCCCAACGAAAGCCTGCCTTATGTCAAACCGGGTGAGCATATCAATATCCGTTATGAGGCCTACCCTTTTGAAAAATATGGGCAGTTCCCCGGAAAAGTAGACTCAATTTCGTCAGCGCCAGTGTCGGAGCAGGAGCTGAATTCCTATTCCAGCGCACCGCGTGATGCCAATGGAAAGGTCAGCGGCCCTTATTACAAAGTGATGGTGTCGTTGGAAAAAAACCAACTCAACTGGCATGGCGAGGCACTGACGTTATCCAGTGGGATGAAGGTGGAATCGACCCTGTTCCTGGAAAAACGTCCACTCTATCAATGGATGTTGTCACCGTATTACAGCATGAAGAAAAGCGTGGTGGGGCCAATTAATGAATCTCGATAACGTACGCGAGCTGGCGGACCGCCTGCATTTTGGCTTTCGCCATAAAGTCCCACAAATCATTCAGACCGAAGCGGCTGAGTGCGGTTTAGCCTGTCTGGCCATGATCTGCGGGTATCACGGTAAGCATGTGGATTTGCAGAGTTTGCGCCAGCGTTATGGCATTTCATCCCGTGGAGCGACGTTGCGCACGCTGATGGATATCGGTAATGCCAACGAGCTTAAATCCCGTGCGCTGAAGCTGGACATTAATGAGCTAAACGCGCTGAAAACCCCCTGTATTTTGCACTGGGACCTCAACCATTTCGTGGTGTTGGTGGCCGTTAAACAGGGCAAAGTGATCATTCATGATCCGGCCTTTGGCCGTCGCTCACTGGGTCTTCGCGAAGTTTCTGAGCATTTCACCGGGGTTGCGCTGGAACTGTGGCCGGACAGTGGTTTTACCTGTGAAAAACCACGGGTGCGGCTGAATCTGCGTAACCTGATGGGCAACGTCAGTGGCCTGATACCTGCGCTGACCAAAATTTTCTGTCTGTCGCTGATGATCGAGTCGGTCAACTTGCTGTTGCCGGTCGGTATGCAGTTGGTGATGGACCATGTTATCCCGGCCAAAGATCCCGATCTGCTGACGCTCATCTGCCTCGGTTTGTTGTTCTTCATTCTCTTTCGCACCGGCGTCAGTATGCTGCGCGCCTGGACGTCGCTGGTAATGAGTACGCTTATCGACGTGCAGTGGAAAGCGCGGTTGTTTGATCATCTGCTCAAATTACCTCTCGACTACTTCGAGAAGCGTAAGCTGGGGGATATTCAGTCGCGCTTTACCTCCCTCGATACCCTGCGCACCACGCTGACCACTAACGTGGTCAACAGTATTATCGACGGAATAATGTCCATTGGCCTGATCGTGATGATGGTGCTGTACGGCGGCTGGCTGATTTGGGTGATCCTGGGTTTTACGGCGGTGTATGTTATTTTTCGCCTCTCCACCTATAACGCTTACCGGCAGGTATCCGAAGAGCAGATTGTAAAGGGCGCGCGCGCGGGTTCTCACTTTATGGAGACGCTGTATGGCATTAGCACGCTTAAAGCCTTGGGGCTGTCGAAAGCACGGGCCAATTTCTGGCTGAATATGAATATTGATAACGCCAATGCCACGGTACGCAAGACGAAGTTCGAGATGATGTTTACCGGAGGCAACACGCTGATCGCGACTCTCGATCAAGTGGCGTTGTTGTGGCTGGGTGCGACGCAGGTGATTGATGGCCATATGACGTTGGGGATGTTCGTGGCGTTCAATACTTATCGCGGGCAGTTTTCCGAGCGCGCAGCCAACCTGCTCAATATGGTGCTGCAACTGCGCATGCTGTCGCTGCATCGGGACCGCATCGCTGATATTGCACTGACTGACACCGAACAGAGCTTGCCGGAACGGGCGTTGTTACGTCCCGGTGAAGCCGCGTCGCTGGACGTGCGTGATCTGGTTTTCCAGTATGACAGCGTGTCAGCGCCACTGATTAACGGCCTCAATTTGTCCGTGGCTGCCGGTGAGAGCGTGGCGATTGTCGGGCCGTCAGGGCAGGGTAAAACCACGCTGATGAAAATCATGACGGGTTTGCTGTCGCCAACCAGCGGACGGATTTTGTTCAACAGCATGGATATCACCACCGCCGGGTTGAATAACTATCGCAGTTGCATTGCCTGCGTGTTGCAGGATGACACGCTGTTTGCTGGTTCTATCGCGGAAAATATTGCCAGTTTCGACGAGCAGAAAGATGAGGCGCGCATTATCGATTGCGCGACGCGCTGCAATATTCATGATGATATTGAGAAGATGCCGATGGGTTATGAAACGCTAATCAGTGAACTGGGCGGCAGCTTGTCCGGCGGCCAGAAGCAGCGGTTACTCATCGCCCGTGCGCTGTATCGCCGTCCGGCCATTTTGTTCCTCGACGAAGCGACCAGTCATTTGGATCTTGATAATGAAGCCAGAATCAATCAGGCCATCAGCGAGCTGGATATTACGCGAATATTTATCGCTCACCGGCCATCGACCATAGAGTCAGCGGACAGGGTGATAAAATTAGGCTAGTAGATATGGGTATTTTTGAGGGTTTTGTTTTTGGAAGGTAAAGCTGAAGTATTTGAGATGGTGGTGGGGGAAGGATGACTCGGCCTTTGGCCTCGCCCTGCGGGTCGTTGCTGCGCAACGCTGTCTCGCTTCGCTCGGCTCAAACCTTCGAGTCGAAGGTTCTCTATCCTTCCCAGCGTGCATTTGTATGTTTGATTTGTGTTTTATTGGAAGGTAAGGCTGAAGTATTTGAGATGGTGGTGGGGGAAGGATTCGAACCTTCGAAGTCGATGACGGCAGATTTACAGTCTGCTCCCTTTGGCCGCTCGGGAACCCCACCACGAAATTCGTGGATTTCGAATTGTGTACTACATACTGCATTGACTTCGTTCACGGCATCGGCTGTTGCGGTGAACGGGGCGCATAATACCAAATGAAACGAGCCTGTAAAGTGCTGAAACTGATAATAATGTTCATTTGATGTTTTTTTGCCCGTGGCGGTGCTTCTCTGTACAAAAACACCGCCGGGCAGCGGATCACAAAATAACGGTGCGATTTCCGTAAACGAAGACGCGCTGGGCCAGAACGCGGTAAAGCGCGCGGCTAAGAACGTTTTTCTCTACATCACGGCCTGCACGCATCATGTCTTCTGCGGTATAGGTGTGATCGACGTTAATGACGTCCTGCATGATGATCGGGCCTTCATCCAGACTGTCATTCACATAGTGCGCCGTTGCGCCGATTATTTTTACACCGCGTTCGTAGGCCTGATGATAAGGACGTGCGCCGATAAATGCCGGAAGGAACGAGTGATGAATGTTGATCACCTGATGAGGATAGTGCTGCACAAAACCCGGGGTCAGTACGCGCATGTATTTCGCTAACACCACATAGTCGGGCTGATACAGGTCGATTTGTTCAATCATGGCGCTGTCATGCTGTTCGCGTGTCAGGCCTTCATGGCTGACCAGATGGAACGGAATATCAAAGCGTTCGACCAGGGTCTGCAAGGTGTCGTGATTGCCGATGACTGCCGCAATTTCCACATCCAAACCGCCGTAGGTGGCTTTCATCAGCAAATCACCCAGGCAGTGCGCTTCTTTCGTCACCAGAATGACAATGCGGCGGCGGCCAGTGCTGTGCAGTTCACGCACGGAGCCTTTTGGTAACGCACTGTCGAGATCGGCGAGGAGAGTGTTGTCGTTGAAAATGCCTTCAAGTTCGGTGCGCATAAAAAAACGCCCGGTGCGGTGGTCAACGAATTCGTTGTTCTGCACGATGTTCAGTTCGTGCTTGTAGCAAATATTGGTGATCTTAGCGATCAGGCCTTTTGCATCCGGGCAGATGGTGCGTAAAACCTTAGTTTGTACATTTTGTTGCGGCATGGCGGTGAGGATCCTGTCCTGGACGTCGTGATTCTGGATGTCGTAATGATAATGCAGCAGATCGGCTGGGCAGCGTTAGCGACCGCAACATTTCTTATATTTTTTGCCGGAACCGCACGGGCAGGTGTCGTTTCTGCCGGGCTGCGGTTTGACTCCGTCGATATAATACCAGCGTTCATTCACACGAAGAAAGCGCGAACGTTCATGAACCAGATGCACCGCGTCGGTACCTTGCTCCTGAAAGCGTGCGGCAAATTCGACAAAACCTTCGTCAATGTTTGGGGCTTCTTGCCGGGTGATCACGTTCAGGCCCAGCCAGTGCGTGTTGGCAAAGCCTTCTTCAAGACTTTCACGCCAGCGTGCGGGCTGGCAATCGGGATGCCAGGTTTCAATCAGGTAATCGGCATTTTTCATCACGTAAGCACTGTAGCGCGAACGCATCAGGGCTGACGGAGTTGGTGCAGAAAGTGCGTTTAACAGAAAAGGTTGGCAACACTTTTCAAACGCTGCACCGCTACCACAGGGGCAAGGATGTGACAAAGTAACTCCTGGATGGGCAAGAACTGCGCAGGGTGCGCTATTGAATGCATGATGGCGTTATGTTACCTAACAACCTTGCCGGGTGACAACGCACTTGCACGGTCAATCAAAACCCAACGGTCGGGAGTCACCAAAAATGGAAGCAAATACGGGCACGGGCAGGCAATTTAAGATCGGGCTGGCGCTTGGCGCGGGTGCTGCTAAAGGCTGGGCTCACATTGGTGTGATCAACGCACTGAAAGAGATGGGCATTCAGATTGATGTGGTTGCTGGCTGTTCAGTTGGCGCACTGGTCGGGGCGGCACACGTCAGCGGGCGTCTGCCTGCGATGGAAGGCTGGGTGCGATCGTTCAGTTACTGGGATGTGTTGCGCCTGATGGATTTTTCATGGCGTCGCGGAGGATTACTGCGCGGGGAGCGAGTGTTTAATGCCGTTGCTCAGTTGATCCGGGTGAATGACTTCGAGCAGTGCCATTGTAAGTTTGGTACCGTGGCGACCAATCTCAGTACTGGGCGGGAATTATGGCTGACGAAAGGGGATTTACATCAGGCCATTCGCGCCTCATGCAGTATGCCTGGCCTGCTGGCGCCCGTGTGGCACAACGGTTACTGGCTGGTGGATGGCGCGGTCGTCAATCCGGTGCCGGTATCACTGACGCGCGCGCTTGGTGCCGATATCGTCATCGCCGTGGACCTGCAGCATGATGCTCACCTGATGCATCAGGACCTGCTTTCAGCCCCCGTTACGCTGGATAGCCTGCATAATGAAAAAGCGTTGGGATGGCGGGACAAAATTCGTCAACGCCTCTCGCGGCCAACGGCGCGGCGCCCGGATGTCAGTCCGACCGCCATGGAAATCATGTCTACATCGATCCAGGTTCTGGAAAATCGTCTGAAGCGAAACCGCATGGCCGGGGATCCGCCGGATGTCGTGATACAACCTTATTGCCCGCAAATTTCCATGCTGGATTTTCACCGCGCAGAAGAAGCCATTGAAGCTGGAAGAGTGGCCGTCGAGAAACAAAGAGAGCAATTACTCCCTTTGATAAAAAACAAACATTTCTGAGTCAGTTAAAAAGGCATTGAAGGAATCTGACAATTCTGTCAGGCAAAAGCAGCCTTTATGAGCCACTATTAAGAGAAGAATAACTGGGAGACCCCGATGGATAAGCCACTTACAAGCAAGCATATTCTGATCGTCGAAGACGAAGCCGTTTTCCGGTCGGTGCTAGCTGGGTACGTGAGTTCATTGGGTGCAACCTTCACCGAAGCCGTTAATGGTCTGGAAGCATTAGCGCTGGTGGAAGATTATCCGCCAGACCTGATTTTATGCGATCTGGCCATGCCTGAAATGGGCGGCATCGAGTTCGTTGAGAACTTACGCCTTCAGGGAATCAAAACGCCCGTACTGGTTATCTCGGCGACTGATAAAATGACCGATGTGGCAACCATGCTGCGGTTGGGCGTTGAGGATGTTCTGCTCAAACCTATCACTGATCTCCAGCGCCTGCGCGATGCGCTGCTGGCGAGTTTGTTCCCCAAATTGTTCACTTCTCAGGCATTGCAAAAAAGCGACCTTATGCAGGATTGGGAAGCACTCTGTCGCAACCCCCGCGAGGCCTCCAGACTGCTACAAGAGTTGCAGCCGCCGGTACAGCAGACGCTGGCCCATTGCCGGATAAATTATCGGCAACTGACGATGGCTGAAAATGCCGGGCTGGTGTTGGATATCGCCGCGCTCTCTTCCAAGGATCTCGGTTTCTACTGCCTGGATGTGACCCGCGCTAAAGAGAGCGGCGTATTGGCCGCGTTATTACTTCGTGCGATTTTCAACGCGTTGCTGCGCGATCACCTGAGTGACCAGCATCAGCGTTTACCACAGATGTCGACGCTGCTTAAACAAGTCAATCAGTTGTTCAAACAGGCTCGTCTGGAAGGACAGTTTCCGCTGTTGCTGGGTTATTACAACGCGGAACAGAAAAATTTGATTTTGGTTAGTGCCGGTTTGCATGCCAATGTGAATACCGGCACTAACCAAATTCAGTTGAGCAACGGTGTTCCGCTGGGTACAACGGGTTCCACTTTCTCTAACCAGATAAGTCAGCGTTGTGAGGCTTTTCAGTGCCAGGTATGGGGCGCCGGAGGACGGTTACGTCTGATGCTTTCCAGCGACAACACACTTTTTTAAATCAATATTCAACCATTTAGCTGATTGCTGCTTTTTATTTCAATTAACACTCCGTGATTGAACTTTTCTGTTTTTATCCATTCTGACCTTTTACGTTTGATACAAACTATGTCATTGAAGGCGCGCCTCTGAGCGAAACTGTTATACTGCGCCACAGGAATTATAATGGGCGTTTTATATCCCTTCTTAAAAATCACATGTTAGGAATTCTCTGATGAAAGTAACGGTTTTTGGAATCGGTTATGTTGGGCTGGTGCAGGCTGCGGTATTAGCGGAAGTGGGACACGAAGTTTTGTGTATTGATGTCGACGCTAAGAAAGTCGAAAACCTGAAAAATGGTCAAATCCCTATTTTTGAACCGGGTCTGGCCCCGTTAGTCAAAGAAAACTATGAATCTGGGCGTTTGCGTTTTAGCACCAATGCCCAGGATGGGGTGGCGCATGCTGAGATTCAGTTTATCGCTGTCGGAACCCCCCCGGACGAAGACGGCTCAGCTGACCTCCAGTACGTCACTGCCGTGGCGCGTACCATCGCGCAGTATATGACTGAACCTAAAGTTGTCATTGATAAGTCAACTGTCCCCGTCGGGACAGCGGATAAAGTCCGTGAAGTTATGGCCGAAGCCCTCAAACAGCGTGGCTGCGATATTAGCTTTAATGTCATCTCTAACCCTGAGTTTCTAAAAGAAGGTGCTGCGGTCGCAGACTGTATGCGTCCAGAACGCATTGTTATTGGTACAGATAACCCGAATGCTATCGATCCGGTCCGTGAATTATACGAACCTTTCAACCGTAACCACGATCGCATGATCCTGATGGACATCCGCAGCGCTGAATTAACTAAATATGCAGCTAACTGCATGCTGGCGACCAAAATCAGCTTTATGAATGAAATGGCCAATCTGGCTGAGTTACTGGGGGCGGATATTGAAAAAGTGCGTCAGGGCATAGGTTCTGATTCCCGTATTGGCTATCACTTTATTTACCCTGGCTGCGGTTATGGCGGTTCCTGTTTCCCAAAAGATGTTCAGGCGCTTATTCGTACGGCGGAGCAAATTGGTTACCAACCGAAACTGTTACAAGCTGTTGAACAGGTTAATTATCAGCAGAAGTATAAATTGCCGGAGTTTATTCATCGCCACTTCGGGCAAAATCTGCAAGGGAAGACATTCGCTTTATGGGGGCTTTCATTTAAACCGAATACCGATGACATGCGTGAAGCATCGAGCCGCGTGTTAATGGAGCAGTTGTGGGCTGCGGGTGCAAAAATTAAAGCCTATGACCCTGAAGCGATGAATGAAGCCCAGCGTATTTACGGGTATCGGGATGATTTGGAATTAATGGGTACAAAAGAAGCGGCGCTACATGGTGCCGACGCGTTGATTATTTGTACCGAATGGCAAAATTTCCGCGCACCTGACTTTGACGTGATCAAAGCAACGCTGAAAAATCCGGTTATTTTTGATGGACGCAATTTGTTTGACCCAGAGCGTTTGATTAAACGTGGTTTTACTTACTATGCCATCGGCCGTGGCGCATCTGTTAATCCAGTTCTGTAAGGGGAGCTCATGAAGTTTTTAGTCACAGGAGCCGCTGGCTTTATTGGATGCTTTGTAGCGAAACAGCTGCTTGATGCGGGTCATCAGGTGACGGGCATTGATAATCTCAATGATTATTATGACGTCAACCTTAAATTGACACGCTTGACGTTGCTGGAAAATAAACCGGGATTTACGTTTATCAAATTGGATCTTGCCGATCGCAGCGGTATGGCAGAACTCTTTACTTCGCAGCAGTTTGACCGGGTAATTCATTTAGCGGCACAGGCAGGGGTTCGTTATTCTCTCGAAAACCCTTTAGCCTATGCGGATTCGAACCTGATTGGATTTGTGAACATTCTGGAAGGTTGTCGCCATAATAAAGTGGGGCATCTTCTTTATGCATCCTCGAGTTCCGTTTATGGTCTGAACAAAAAACAGCCTTTCTCTGCAGAGGACTCGGTTGACCATCCTATTTCTTTGTATGCTGCCACTAAAAAAGCCAACGAGCTGATGGCCCACAGCTATTCACATCTTTATGGACTACCCACTACCGGATTGCGCTTCTTTACTGTCTACGGGCCTCTGGGGCGCCCTGATATGGCGTTGTTTAAGTTTACCAAGGCTATTCTTGCCGGTAACAGCATTGATGTTTATAACCATGGTGAAATGCGCCGTGATTTTACCTACATTGATGATATTGCCGAAGCCGTGGTGCGTTTACAGGACGTCGTTCCGGTTGCCAATAAAGACTGGACCGTAGAGCAAGGCTCGCCCGCCAGTAGCTCGGCACCCTATGTGGTATACAATATCGGCAATAGCGATCCCATTAGTCTGATGACCTATATTCAGGCGCTGGAAAAGGCGTTGGGCGTGGAAGCGCGTAAAAACATGCTACCGATACAGCCTGGTGATGTACTCGATACCAGCGCGGATACGGAGCCGCTCTTTAAAGCTATAGGCTTCAGGCCTGAAACGCCGGTAGAGCAAGGAGTACAGAACTTCGTTAATTGGTATCGTGATTTCTACCAGCAGTAAATAGGGCGAGTTTACAAGAATCAGGGTTGCTTCGGCAGCCCTTTTTTATTCGCACTATTTATCCTAATAGATTGGCATTTCGTGCCCGACAGATAGCTGATGGATAATTCAACAACTGATAATAGAAACTCATCAATATGCGGTAAAGGGTGCCTTAGGGTCGGCTTTAGAACGAAAAAAAACCCACCGGATAAGGGTGGGCTTTGTCAGACGTATTAAGCTGAAGCAGTAATAAATTATTACAGCAGGAAATCATCCAGCTTTTTACCCTGTTCTTCGATGGCTTTCTTGATCACTGCTGGAGTACGACCCTGGCCAGTCCAGGTTTTGTTTTCGCCGTTCTCATCAATGTATTTGTATTTAGCAGGACGTGCAGCACGTTTTGCTTTACCGGTTGCTTTAGTTGCAGCCATAGTTTGCAGCAATTCGTTAGGATCAATGCCATCAGCAATCAGCATTTCACGGTATTGTTGCAGTTTACGAGTGCGTTCTTCGATCTCAACAGCAGCCTGAGAATCTTCTTCACGGCGTTCGTTAACTACAACTTCTAATTTCTCAAGCATCTCTTCCAGAGTTTCCAGAGTACATTCTCTTGCTTGTGCACGCAGAGTACGGATGTTGTTCAGAATCTTTAATGCTTCGCTCATTATACTAGTCTCGAATTATATTGGTGGGGGGCGTTGAGCTAATAATAGATTGCTCTTTAGCGTTCTGCAATAGCCAATTTGTTTTGTTGACGGGATTTTACCATTTATAACCGTAATTGTATTGCCTGATAAAAATATAATCGCCTTAAACAGCCCTATTTATCTGGTGTCTATAACCTAAATTTCAATATGTGTACTCTCTTTTTTTTGTGAACTTCCTCCGGGAATTTTATAAGTCAGATGCGTAGTGTAACGAAATTATAAGGCTTCAAGTGTCATCAATGGAGTGCCAAAAATGTAAGGATATCGCTAGTATCCGCTTACCTATAAGTGCCATTAGGGTCGGGTATTGGGCGACTGCGGTGGATTGGCCGGCATATCGATTAAGCGCCAGTGAATAAGCGACCTCCATTTTTTCTGTTTATTTAGTGTCAGATTCACCCGCCTTAGTAAGCGAACAGAGTAGAAAAATTAATATACTTTAAACTTATTCCTAATATTCGATTGTAAATAACTGTGACGTTTACCTGGGTAGGAAATGGTTGTTTTTGCCTGATTTTGTAGCACGCACACAACCCAATGTTAGTGTGCCGTGAGCTTATGATACAATTGATAACACAGCATTTAACCCCTCAATATACCTTTGGAGTTGCCGTTTTATGGCTCAACTTTATTTCTACTATTCAGCGATGAACGCCGGAAAATCGACTTCTTTGCTACAGTCTTCATATAACTATCAAGAGCGAGGAATGCGCACTTTGGTATTAACCGCTGAATTTGACCATCGTTTTGGTGTGGGTAAAGTCAGTTCGCGAATTGGCCTTTCTTCGCAGGCACAACTGTATAATAAGGACAGCGAACTCTTCACTATGATTGCGCAGGAGCACCGTGAACAGACGGTACATTGTGTGCTCATAGATGAAAGCCAGTTCCTCACTAAGGCGCAGGTGGCACAACTGACGGACGTTGTCGATGAATTGGATGTCCCGGTGCTGTGTTATGGGTTACGTACTGACTTTCGAGGGGAGTTATTTGAAGGCAGCGAATATTTACTGGCCTGGGCTGACAAATTGGTTGAGCTTAAAACTATCTGTCATTGTGGGCGTAAAGCTAATCGGGTGTTACGGCTGGATGAACAGGGTGAACCGTTGCATGATGGCGCGCAGGTGGTGATAGGTGGCAATGAGAGCTACGTCTCTGTCTGCCGTAAGCATTTCAAAGAGGCGATGTCAGCGTCCGGTAGCGATGCCCCTGAACCGGCGTGAAAGACCAACGAGAGTGGACCGCAGAATTGAATCACAAACCACGACCAATAAAAAACCCGCCGAAGCGGGTTTTTTGTTTTAGCCAGTTAGCTAATTATTTCTTGGCAGACTTTTTTTCCGCTTTTACAGCGGGAGCAGTCTCAACCACATCCGTTTCTTCTTCACTGAATTTACGACCGTAGAAAGTATCCAGCAGAATCTGTTTCAATTCAGCAATCAGCGGGTAACGCGGGTTAGCACCGGTACACTGGTCATCGAACGCATCTTCAGACAGTTTGTCCACTTTCGCCAGGAAGTCAGCTTCCTGAACACCAGCTTCACGAATTGAAGCCGGGATGCCCAGTTCTGCTTTGATTTCATCCAACCAGGTCAACAGCTTTTCAATTTTCTGTGCAGTACGGTCACCAGGTGCGCTCAGACCTAAGTGGTCAGCGACTTCTGCATAACGACGACGCGCTTGTGGGCGGTCATACTGACTGAAAGCAGTCTGTTTGGTTGGGTTGTCATTCGCGTTGTAACGAATAACGTTGGAAATCAACATGGCGTTAGCTAAGCCGTGTGGGATATGGAACTCTGAACCCAATTTATGGGCCATAGAGTGACAAACACCCAGGAAGGCGTTGGCAAAAGCGATACCCGCGATGGTTGCCGCATTGTGAACACGTTCACGAGCAACCGGGTTTTTCGCGCCATCTTTATAACTTGCTGGCAGGAATTCTTTCAGCAGTTTAAGCGCCTGCAGAGCCTGGCCATCTGAATATTCGTTAGCCAACACTGAAACATAAGCTTCAAGTGCGTGAGTGACGGCATCCAAACCACCAAAAGCACAAAGTGATTTAGGCATGTTCATCACCAGGTTGGCATCGACAATTGCCATATCCGGGGTTAACGCATAGTCAGCCAGTGGATATTTTTGACCTGTTGCATCATCAGTCACAACCGCAAATGGTGTAACTTCTGAACCGGTACCGGAAGTGGTGGTAACCGCGATCATTTTCGCTTTTACGCCCATTTTCGGGAATTTGTAGATACGTTTACGGATATCCATAAAGCGCAACGCCAAATCTTCGAACTGTGTGTTTGGATGTTCGTACAGAACCCACATGATTTTTGCGGCGTCCATCGGTGAACCACCACCCAGCGCGATGATAACGTCTGGTTTGAAGGAGTTCATCTGTTCAGCACCTTTACGCACGATGCTCAGTGTTGGGTCCGCTTCCACTTCGAAGAACACTTCGGTTTCGATCCCGTGGCCTTTCAGCACGCTGGTGATCTGGTCAGCATAACCGGCATTGAACAGGAAACGGTCAGTTACGATGAAGGCACGTTTAGCACCGTCAGTCGCGACTTCTTCCAGAGCGATAGGCAATGAGCCACGACGGAAGTAGATTGATTTCGGAAGTTTATGCCACAACATGTTTTCTGCTCGCTTCGCTACAGTTTTCTTGTTGATCAAATGTTTAGGACCGACGTTTTCAGAGATGGAGTTACCACCCCATGAACCGCAACCTAAAGTCAATGATGGAGCAAGTTTGAAGTTGTAGAGGTCGCCGATACCACCCTGAGACGCTGGAGTGTTAATCAGAATACGTGCGGTTTTCATTTTGTCGCCAAAATAGTTCACACGTTCTGGTTGGTTGTCCTGGTCGGTATACAAGCAAGAGGTGTGGCCGATACCACCCATTTCTACCAATTTCTCTGCTTTTTCTACCGCGTCTTCAAAGTTCTTAGCACGGTACATTGCGAGGGTAGGGGACAGTTTTTCATGAGCGAAAGGTTCAGACTCATCAACATTCTTCACTTCACCAATCAATACTTTAGTGTGTGATGGAACCTTGATCCCTGCCATTTCAGCAATTTTAGCGGCTGGCTGGCCAACGATAGCTGCATTCAGGCCACCGTTTTTCAGGATGATATCCTGAACAGCTTTTAGCTCTTTGCCTTGCAGCATGTAGCCGCCGTGTGAAGAGAAACGTTCACGAACAGCGTCATACACAGAATCAACAACGATAATTGACTGTTCTGAAGCACAGATCACGCCGTTATCGAAGGTTTTGGACATAAGGATAGAAGCAACAACGCGCTTGATGTCGGCTGTTTCATCCACAACGACTGGAGTGTTACCTGCACCTACACCGATGGCGGGTTTACCAGAGCTGTATGCTGCTTTAACCATACCTGGACCACCGGTTGCCAGAATCAGGTTCACATCTGGGTGGTGCATCAGTTGGTTAGACAGTTCTACACTTGGTTCGTCGATCCAGCCGATAATATCTTTCGGCGCACCTGCTGCAATCGCTGCTTGCAGAACAATGTCTGCCGCTTTGTTGGTGGCGTTTTTAGCACGTGGGTGTGGAGAGAAGATAATACCGTTACGGGTTTTCAAGCTAATCAGCGCTTTGAAAATCGCGGTAGAAGTCGGGTTAGTCGTCGGGACGATGCCGCAAATGATGCCGATAGGTTCAGCGATAGTGATGGTACCGAAGGTGTCATCCTGAGAGAGGATACCGCAGGTTTTTTCGTCTTTGTAGGCGTTATAGATGTATTCGGAAGCGAAGTGGTTTTTAATCACTTTATCTTCAACGATACCCATACCGGACTCTTCAACGGCCAATTTCGCAAGCAGGATACGAGCATCTGCGGCAGCCAGAGCGGCAGCGCTGAAGATTTTATCTACTTGTTCTTGGGTGAAGTTAGCATATTCGCGCTGGGCTTTTTTGACTCGTGCTACGAGTGCGTTCAATTCAGCGACATTTGTTACAGCCATAATGCTCTCCTGATAAAGTTAAACTCTTTTAGTAAATAATCCGCCAGAAACTAGTATAGCTGTGCTACCACACACTGTGAGAAACAAATTATTACCATTGTTCTCAGTATGTTGTCTCTGTCTCTTTATTTGCTGAAACAGCTTTCAATGGAAAAGAACATCCTGTAAGTAGATAAATTGTTAAAAAATCCTGTGAATATAGTTTTGTCCTCTTTGCCCTACTCACTGACCATGCGCAAAGCTTACCTACTAATGGCTAGATGATTTTTGATCTGGATCACAAAAGACCGTGGCTGACTCCTTTCAGCTTTAGGTTGGTGAGAGTAATTCTCATTGTGACTAATGTGCTTCACAATCATAACGGAATTAGTACGATGTAAGTTGATAATTTTTAACATTAGTGTTTAACACTGCTTTTTATTGTATATCTGGTGATAAATACTGAGAAACGGCGTGGCGTAAAAATGGCAATTCCAGTACATTAGCGCCCAATCTTGACCATCCTTTACTGGCATATTGTGCGGAGTTCTGCGTGAGCCAATCACTGTTAGATTTTTCAGGCTATATCAAATTTTTCGTGGGACTTTTTGCCCTGGTCAACCCGGTAGGTATTTTGCCGGTGTTTATCAGCATGACCAGCTATCAGGCGGCGGCAGGCAGAAACAAAACCAACATGACGGCCAACCTTTCGGTTGCCATTATATTGTGGACTGCCCTGTTTCTGGGTGATGCTATCTTGCATATTTTTGGCATCTCCATCGATTCGTTCCGTATCGCTGGCGGTATTCTGGTCGTGAGCATTGCCATGTCGATGATCAGCGGCAAACTGGGTGAGGACAAACAGAATAAGCAAGAGAAGTCAGAAACCGCAATTCGCGAAAATGTCGGCGTGGTGCCACTTGCTCTTCCTCTAATGGCCGGGCCGGGTGCGATCAGTTCGACCATTGTATGGAGTTCGCGTTTTAGTGGCTGGCAAAATTTGCTGGGTTTGACGGTCGCGATTGCCTTCTTTGCCTTCTGCTGCTGGCTACTGTTCCGTGCTGCGCCACTCCTGGTGCGTCTGCTGGGTCAAACCGGAATCAATGTCATCACTCGTATTATGGGGCTTCTGTTAATGTCGCTGGGTATTGAGTTCATCGTGACCGGTATTAAAGCTATTTTCCCCGGTCTACTTTAACGTCTTTCTTCCTCCTCTTCTCGGGCTCGCACTTATCATTTAGGAAATGGGGGAATACCACGTGGCAAGAATTATTAACGCCACTAATAATCGAACGCATTAATATAGTGCAACTAATGTTTTATTAGTGACCACTTGCACTTAAATGTGGCGCAAACTCACTTCCTGAACCTATTTATAACTCAAACTGTTATTTCCCCCGGTTTACCGCAGCAAATATTCCCTTTATTGACACTTTTACTGCCCGTTTCGATGTTAAATTAATCACATCATTCTGTAGGGCTTGTGCAGGATGTATCGAGATGTTATTAGTGTTTACCTCGCTACAAATAGCTGTTTATTCTTAAAAGGCACTGAATGTTGACTTATTATGTTAGCGGATTTTTTGGACAGTAGAGTCCAAGGCATAACAGCTTTTTTGTGAATTTTTTCTTTAATAAACATAATGTTAACTCGATTTTTTCTGATGTTGTCAAAAATGGTTCAAATCGTTTGATAACAGAGAAAGGAGAAATGCTTAACATTTTAGCAAAATTTATTGGCGCAGTTAGCAGGCTTCTGATAATTTTCGGGACGTCTTCACAAATGGAAAGTTGTTTCGGTTTAATACTGAAGTGAGATCGGATCTCGCTAAGAGAATAAGCACTTTCATTTGTTTTTGGAGCGTATCGTGGTCGAACCTGTGCATGTAAAGACAATCATACATTCTTTATGTTTCAGCATCTCCCAACGGGTGTGTTTGGCACCTTTCATGCATAACGTTGCGGCGGCCAGCAATCCTGCGAATCAGTTTTCACTGTCTCTATTTTCTCAAGCTACTCAATTATGCGACGAGCACAGTGCTATCTGAATCTGGAAAGTTAAGACAAATAAAGCATTAGCCTGCTGTGTTCTAAAAAGGTATTACGTCCTCTGTTGCAACATTTTGGACACGGCAAGTGAAGGGAGGAGGTCTTCCTTAAAATGATCTCTGAAATTGAAAGGCGATTAACAGTCTCAAATTTCATCAGTTAGCAGAAGGTAGTAGGGGATAGCCAGCTTCCTCGCTTGGCTAAATCATCTGGTTTTTCTCCAGGGCAATTCGTTCCTGCCCGTGATCAACCAAAAACCCAGCAAGGGTTTATCTTGCTCCATAGTGCGCAAGTTCATAATAAAAACTGGAGTTGAATGACAATGACCAACATCACAAAAAAAACGATCCTCGCCGCCTGCATCATGGCTGCAATGGGTGTAGCTACTGCAGGCAGTGCATTCGCTGCTGACGTTCCCGCCGGTGTAAAACTGGCTGATAAACAAGAACTGGTACGTAATAACGGCTCTGAAGTCCAGTCGTTAGATCCACATAAAGTGGAAGGTGTTCCAGAATCCAACGTGATCCGTGACCTGCTTGAAGGTCTGGTAAATACATCGAATGCCGATGGCCACGTGATCCCTGGCGTTGCTGAAACCTGGGAAAATAAAGACTTTAAAGTCTGGACTTTCCACCTGCGTAAAGACGCTAAATGGTCAAATGGTGACCCCGTTACCGCCGAAGATTTCGTTTACAGCTGGCAGCGCCTGGCTGATCCTAAAACTGCCTCTCCTTATGAAAGCTACCTGCAATATGGTCACATCGTGAATATCGATGACATCATTTCTGGTAAAAAAAGTCCTGATACGTTAGGTGTGAAAGCCATCGATGACCATACTCTGGAAGTCACCCTGAGCGAACCCGTACCTTACTTCGTTAAAATGCTGTCCCACACAGCCATGAAGCCGGTCAACAAAAAAATCGTTGAGAAATTTGGCGACAAGTGGACCCAACCAGAGAATTACGTCAGCAACGGCGCTTACAAGCTGAAAGCCTGGACCGTCAACGAAAAAATCGTTCTGGAACGTAACCCTGAGTACTGGGATAACGCCAAAACTGTGATCAATCAGGTCACTTACCTGCCAATCTCTTCAGAAGTGACAGACGTTAACCGCTACCGCAGCGGTGAAATCGACATGACCTATAACAACATGCCGATCGAACTGTTCCAAAAACTAAAGAAAGATATCCCAACAGAAGTTCATGTTGACCCGTATCTGTGTACTTATTACTACGAAATCAATAACCAGAAAGCCCCGTTCACTGATGAGCGCGTTCGTACCGCACTGAAACTGGGTCTGGATCGCGATATTATCGTTGATAAAGTTAAAGCGCAGGGTGACCTGCCAGCTTACGGTTACACCCCACCTTATACTGATGGCGCTAAACTGACGCCACCGGCCTGGTTCAAAGAAACTCAAGATCAACGTAACGCACAAGCGAAGAAATTGCTGGCTGAAGCCGGTTATACCGATGCTAAACCGTTAACTTTCAGCCTGCTTTACAACACGTCAGATCTGCATAAGAAACTGGCTATTGCTGCTGCAGCGATCTGGAAGAAAAATCTGGGCGTGAACGTTAAACTGGAAAACCAGGAGTGGAAAACTTTCCTGGATAGCCGTCATCAGGGCAACTTCGACGTTGCACGTGCTGGCTGGTGTTCCGACTACAACGAACCTTCTTCATTCCTCAATACCATGCTCTCTAACAGCAGCAACAACACCGCTCACTATAAGAGCGCTGACTTTGACAAAGCGATTGCTGATACGCTGAATGCGAAGACTGATGACGAGCGCGCAGCGCTTTATCAGAAAGCTGAAACCCAGCTTGATAAAGACTCTGCCATCGTGCCTGTTTATTACTACGTGAATGCCCGTCTGGTGAAACCTTACGTCGGCGGCTACACCGGTAAAGATCCACAGGACAACGTCTACGTTAAAGATCTGTACATTATCAAACATTAATCGCCGAAAGAGCAGGGCATCCCCGAGCTGTCCTGCTGGTTGTTTGATCAAGGTAACGTTCTTGGTACTGACTTAGTCAGTGCTAAAGCAAAGAGCCACCGCCCCGGTAATATCGTTGTGATTACCGGGGCGATCAAGCCAAAACTATCAAGCTGTAGTGCAGGCTTAGAAACAGGTACGGGCAATGTTAAAGTTTATTTTACGCCGCTGTCTGGAAGCGATTCCGACGCTATTCATCCTGATCACCATCTCGTTTTTTATGATGCGTCTCGCGCCGGGAAGCCCATTTACGGGTGAGCGTAATCTTCCGCCAGAAGTTATGGCAAACATTGAGGCCAAATATCACCTCAATGACCCCATCTATAAACAGTACTTCAATTATTTAGGACAACTGGCAACAGGTGATTTCGGCCCGTCGTTCAAATATAAGGACTACACCGTTAATAATCTGGTTGCGGCCTCGTTCCCGGTTTCTGCGAAACTCGGACTGGCGGCATTCATTATGGCGATTGTCTTTGGTGTGACTGCCGGTGTTATCGCCGCGCTTAATCAGAACACCAAATGGGACTACACGGTAATGGGGGTAGCCATGACCGGTGTCGTTATCCCGAGCTTCGTGGTGGCGCCGCTTCTGGTGCTCATATTCTCCATTACGCTGAAATGGTTACCGGGCGGCGGTTGGAACGGCGGTGGGGTGAAGTATATGATCCTGCCGATGGTAGCCCTGTCACTGGCTTATATTGCCAGTATCGCGCGTATCACCCGCGGTTCGATGATTGAGATCCTGCACTCTAACTTTATCCGCACTGCGCGCGCGAAAGGTTTACCGCTGCACCGCATCATTTTGCGCCACGCGCTGAAACCTGCTCTGCTGCCGGTACTCTCCTATATGGGACCTGCATTTGTCGGCATTATTACCGGCTCAATGGTTATCGAAAGCATCTTCGGATTGCCGGGTATTGGCCAGCTGTTTGTTAACGGGGCGTTGAACCGTGACTACTCTCTGGTACTGAGCCTGACGATTCTGGTAGGCGCGCTGACCATTCTGTTCAACGCGATCGTCGATGTGCTTTACGCCGTGATCGATCCGAAAATCCGTTATTAATGCTGGAGCTTGTCAATGATGCTAAGTAAGAAAAAAAGCGACGCTCTGGAAGACTTCAGCGAAAAGCTGGAAGTTGAAGGCCGCAGTTTATGGCAGGATGCACGTCGCCGCTTTATGGGTAACCGCGCTGCTGTTACCAGTTTAGTCGTCCTCGCGTTCATCGCCCTGTTCGTGACTTTCGCGCCAATACTGTCGCAATTTGCCTATGCGGACACCGACTGGAACATGATGTCGGCCGCACCTGATTTTGCCTCCCATCACTACTTCGGTACCGACTCCTCTGGACGTGATCTGCTGGTGCGTGTTGCTATTGGTGGTCGTATCTCTCTGATGGTCGGCGTCGCTGCGGCGTTTGTGGCGGTGATCCTCGGTACCTTGTACGGGTCTCTGTCCGGTTATCTGGGCGGAAAGATCGATTCCGCGATGATGCGTTTACTCGAGATCCTCAATTCTTTCCCGTTCATGTTCTTTGTTATCCTGCTGGTCACCTTCTTCGGGCAGAATATTTTGCTGATTTTTGTGGCGATTGGCATGGTGTCCTGGTTGGACATGGCGCGTATCGTTCGCGGCCAGACCCTTAGCCTGAAACGTAAAGAGTTTATTGAAGCGGCCTTAGTGAGTGGGGTCTCAACACGTAATATCGTGTTGCGTCATATTGTGCCAAACGTGCTCGGTGTGGTGGTGGTATACGCTTCCCTGTTGGTACCCAGCATGATCCTGTTTGAATCCTTCCTCAGCTTCCTCGGGCTGGGTACGCAAGAGCCGTTAAGCAGTTGGGGCGCGTTATTAAGTGACGGCGCCAACTCAATGGAAGTTTCACCGTGGTTACTGCTGTTCCCAGCAGGCTTCCTGGTTGTGACTCTGTTTTGTTTCAACTTTATCGGCGATGGCTTGCGTGATGCCCTCGACCCGAAAGATCGTTAAGGAGTGCGACCATGAGCACCATTGAACATTCCACTTTTGCTGCCCCTGCGGCTGTTGACGGCCAGATACCGCCAATCCTGCTTGACGTTAAAGATCTGCGCGTGACTTTTGAAACGCCGGACGGTGATGTTACCGCCGTTAATGATCTCAACTTTGACCTGCGCGCGGGTGAAACACTGGGTATCGTCGGTGAGTCCGGCTCCGGTAAATCGCAAACCGCCTTTGCCCTGATGGGGCTGCTGGCCAGCAATGGCCGCATTGGGGGCTCAGCTAAATTCAACGGACGTGAAATTCTTAACCTGCCGCCAAAACAGCTGAACAAACTGCGTGCCGAGCAGATTTCGATGATTTTCCAGGACCCAATGACCTCGCTTAACCCTTACATGCGTGTGGGCGAGCAGTTGATGGAAGTACTGATGCTGCATAAGCACATGAGTAAAAGAGAGGCTTTCGACGAATCCGTGCGGATGCTGGATGCGGTAAAAATGCCAGAAGCACGTAAACGTATGAAGATGTTTCCGCACGAATTCTCAGGCGGCATGCGTCAGCGTGTGATGATTGCGATGGCATTGCTGTGCCGCCCTAAATTACTGATTGCTGATGAACCGACCACCGCGCTGGACGTCACCGTGCAGGCGCAGATCATGACGTTGCTCAATGAGCTGAAAGCGGAATTTAACACCGCCATCATTATGATCACGCACGACCTTGGGGTTGTAGCCGGAATTTGTGACAAAGTACTGGTGATGTATGCCGGACGTACCATGGAATACGGTCAGGCCCGCGATGTGTTTTATGACCCGTGCCATCCCTATTCTATTGGCCTGCTCAATGCCGTTCCCCGCCTGGATGCCGAAGGCGGCATGATGACCACCATTGCAGGTAACCCGCCAAACTTGCTGCGTTTACCGAAAGGCTGTCCTTTCCAGCCACGCTGCCAGTACGCGATGGAAATCTGTAATACCGCGCCTCCGCTGGAGCGCTTCGGTGAGGGTCGTTTACGTGCCTGCTTTAAGCCGGTCGAGGAGTTGGTATGACAGATCATACAGTTATGCATAGCCCGTCCATGAATGAGGCGCCACCGAACAAAAAAGTACTGCTCGAAGTTGCCGATTTGAAAGTTCACTTTGACATCAAAGATGGCAAGCAGTGGTTCTGGCAGCCATCAAAAACGCTCAAAGCCGTCGACGGCGTGACGCTGCGTCTTTATGAAGGCGAAACGCTGGGGGTTGTGGGGGAGTCCGGTTGCGGTAAATCGACCTTTGCTCGTGCCATCATTGGGCTGGTGAAAGCGACCGAGGGGAAAGTGGCCTGGCTGGGCAAAGACTTGCTGAACATGTCTGATGCCGAATGGCGCCATACCCGCAGCGATATTCAGATGATTTTCCAGGATCCACTGGCCTCGCTTAATCCGCGAATGACCATCGGTGAGATCATTGCCGAACCGCTGAAAACTTATAACCCGAAAATGTCGAAGTTGCAGGTGAAGGAGAAAGTGAAAGCGATGATGCTCAAGGTGGGCCTGTTGCCAAACCTGATCAACCGCTATCCGCATGAATTCTCCGGTGGCCAGTGCCAGCGTATCGGTATTGCGCGTGCCCTGATCCTCGAGCCAAAACTGATTATCTGTGACGAGCCTGTTTCCGCGCTCGACGTATCGATTCAGGCACAGGTTGTTAACCTGTTACAGCAATTGCAGCGCGAAATGGGACTGTCATTGATCTTTATTGCCCACGATCTGGCGGTGGTAAAACACATATCCGATCGCGTGCTGGTGATGTATCTGGGCCATGCGGTAGAGCTCGGCACCTATGACGAGGTTTATCACAATCCTCAACATCCTTATACCCGCGCGCTGATGTCAGCGGTGCCTGTACCGGACCCGGACAAAGAACGTAATAAGGTGATTCAGTTGCTGGAAGGGGACTTGCCTTCGCCAATCAATCCGCCTTCAGGCTGCGTGTTCCGTACCCGCTGCCCGATTGCCGGGCCGGAATGTGCGATCACGCGTCCATTGCTGGAAGGCAGCTTCCGCCACGCGGTTTCCTGCCTGAAAGTGGATCCGCTCTGATTCACTAACATCAGTTTGGAAGTATAAAAAAACCTGCCAATGGCAGGTTTTTTCTTTAGAAGGCTGAAATTATTCTTTCCAGAGGATATGACACAGCTTGTTATCTTTTTCACGACACATCAGCACACGGGCGAAAATATCGTTGATAGGCTGGTCTTCGGCATCTGCCAGACCAATCACTACTTCGGCGAAAAAGTCCGGGTTAAGGTCATAATCTACGTGCTCTACCCAATCTTCGGCCGGGTCATACAGTTCCGCACCGCCGCGTTCTTCGAACTGAAGGTTGAAGATCAGGATATCAGCAGGATCGAGGTTGTCGCCCGCCAGTTCCAGAAAGATGTCGTAGGCTTGTTCAAGGGTTTCGTCTTCGGTCAGGCGATTATTCAGATCCATAACGTTCTCATCAGTAAAAGTGGTGTATTGCTGGGCTTATTAAAACATTCCCGCCGCTGCTTTTACAGCAGTGGGCTGAAAAAGTAGAACAACCGTTCGATGATCCGGTGCCAGAATGGCCGTTTCAGCCAGGCTTCAACGTCCAGTAAGTGGGAGCGGGCGATATAATCTTCTTGTACCTGAGCCAGCTCATTACCAAAGCCTGCATCATCGATAACCAGGGTGATTTCAAAATTCAACCACAGACTGCGCATGTCCAGATTCACCGTACCCACCAGGCTTAGCTGCCCATCCACTAAAATACTCTTGGTGTGCAGCAGGCCATCTTCAAACTGGTAAATTTTAACCCCCGCCTCTAACAGCTCATTGAAGAAAGCGCGGCTGGCCCAGCCGACCATCATAGAGTCATTTTTCATTGGCATAACGATACTGACATCCACGCCGCGTTGCGCAGCGGTACAGATGGCGTGCAGCAGGTCATCGCTCGGTACGAAGTAAGGCGTGGTCATCACCAGCTGTTCTCGGGCGGAATAGGCGGCGGTGAGCAGCGCCTGATGGATCATATCCTCCGGGAAACCCGGACCCGATGCGATCACCTGAATGGTGTGGCCACTTTCTTGCTCAAACGGCATCTGGTTGACGTCAGGTTCAGGTGGCAGAATACGTTTGCCGGTTTCGATTTCCCAGTCACATGAATAGACGATCCCCATGGTCGTTGCCACCGGTCCTTCCATTCGCGCCATCAAGTCAATCCACTGGCCCACGCCCGCATCTTGTTTAAAGAAACGCGGATCGACCATGTTCATGCTGCCGGTGTAGGCCACATAGTTATCGATTAAAATAATTTTACGGTGCTGGCGTAAATCCATCCGGCGCAGGAAAACACGGAAAAGATTCACCTTCAGCGCTTCGACCACTTCAATACCGGCATTACGCATCATTGCAGGATAAGGGCTGCGGAAGAAGGCGACGCTGCCGGCTGAGTCAAGCATCAGGCGGCAGTGAATTCCGCGACGTGACGCCGCCATCAGCGATTCCGCCACCTGATCGACCAGGCCACCGGGTTGCCAGATGTAAAACACCATCTCGATATTATTTCGCGCCAGGCCAATATCCCGCATGATGGCGTGCAGCGTGTCATCGCTGGTGGTCAGCAGTTGAAGCTGATTGCCTTTGACGCCCGCAATGCCCTGACGTCGTTCACACAGCTGGAAAAGAGAGCTGGCGATTTCGCTGTTTTCTGTCGCAAAGATCCGGTGACAGCCTTTGAGGTCATTCAGCCAGCGCGCCGTTGAGGGCCACATGGCCTTGGCGCGTTCTGCCCGGCGTTTACCAAGGTGCAACTCACCAAAAGAGAGATAGGCGATAATGCCCACCAGCGGAATGATATAAATAATCAGCAACCATGCCATGGCAGAAGGTACCGCGCGTCGCTTCATTAAAATGCGCAGCGTCACACCGGCGATCAGTAACCAGTAGCCGAAAATCAAAAGCCAGCTAATTACCGCATAAAAAGTTGTCATAAGGGCGAAGAGTCCTGTTCGCAAGCCATGAGGATGGAGGTATGCAGTGTCAGTGAAAAGGGGAATGTTATAAAGAATTTACACCCTTCAATCAATCAGCTACCTCTGAAAACGGATCTGGTCATAAAAACCTTCACCAGATTGTCATCAAGGGTAGCTGATAACTGACAGATTAGGGTGAAACAAGGCTTGGATCACAACATCATCGGCCTATAATGTGCCCGCCGCCTGTGTAGAAGAAACACAGCAACGTCGTTAACGGGAACAGTTTGCATGAAACGCAGCAGAAATGAAGTCGGGCGCTGGCGCATGTTACGCCAGTCTCAGCGCCGCAGAAGCCGCTGGCTGGAAGGTCAGTCCAGACGTTATCGTCATATCTACCGTATCCGGCAGATCCACCATCAGCAACATCAGCGTCTTTCGCTTTACGCAGTGGCGTACGAATGGAGTTCTTGATCAACCTTTAGGTTGGAAAAGTGCACCACATTTAGGGCAAACCAGCGTTGAGTTTTTGCGAACTTTTGAACTAATCTGTTCGGTAACTGCTTTGCATTCCGGGCAAGTCACTTTGGTTTTTTGGCTGGAAAGAAACTTCAATCCGTCGAAGAATGACATAAGAGCGTACCTCTGGGGTAGGGTGACGCATTCTACCATAGAAGCTCTGGGTTGATTGTGATTGCTTTAACAGTCGCAACCTGTTCTGAATGCACCTCGCAACAGGGTCGCTCTTGGGCGGCCCTGTTGCGTTGAGGCAACGTTTCACTGCTTTTGTGTCGGTATTGGTGCTTAGAAAACGCGTTTGAACGGTTTTACGCTGACGCTTTTATAGACCCCAGCTTCCACATACGGGTCAGCATCGGCCCAGATTTTTGCCTCTTCCAGCGTCTCAAACTCCATAATCAGCACAGAACCACTCATACCGGCATCGCCTGGGTCGGCGCTGTCGATAGCCGGCGTTGGGCCACCAATCAAAACGCGGCCCTGTTCATGCATCTTTTGCAAACGTTCAATGTGTGCCGGGCGTGCAACGCGGCGTTTTTCCAGCGAGTCAGCCACATCTTCTGAGTAAATTACATAAAGCATGGATCACCTTTATTATCATAAGGTTTATCAGGGAATAGCGCTAAGCGGCCCGTCGTTGGACCGTATGAGTCACCATATCGAAACCTGAGGCGTGAAGAAAGTGCTTTGCGCTAGATCAATGAGAGTCTTATTTGAGAATAGTTGTCATCTCGGAGTTGAATATGATTGCTATTTGCATTTAAACTTGCGGCTTCACGGGGAAAATGAATCATTATGCCGCTAAAAAAGTTTGGATTTATTCGTATTACTTTGCCGTTTATTATCGCCGTCGGCATTCATGTCGCGGTCATTGGCGCTTTACTGTATGTGACGATGACGGAAACCATTAAACTGCCAAAGCAGGAACAGCGGGTAATGAGTGTGACGATGGTGAATCCGGCGGATTTCGCACCACCGCCGAAGCCTCAGGTTGCACCAGAACCGGAACCCGAGCCGGAAGTGAAGCCAGAACCGCCGCCGCCAGAAGCGGTGCCGCTCCCTGAGCCTAAACCGAAGCCGAAGGCTAAGCCGGTTGAGAAACCGGTTGAGAGAGCAGAAAAGCCCAAATTGACAGATGACGCTTCGCTGTTTAACAACAACAAGCCTGATGTCAAACCCGCGGCCAAACCTTCTGTACCCGCCACCACGGGCGCGAGTAGCGGGCCAAGGCCGCTTGATCGTTCTAAGCCGCAATATCCGGCCAGAGCCTTTGCGCTGCGTCTGGAAGGGCGTGTGCGGGTGCAGTTTGATGTCGACAGCGAAGGGCACGTCGATAACGTGCGTATCTTGTCTGCTGAGCCGCGCAATATGTTTGAGCGTGAAGTTAAACAGGCAATGCGGAAGTGGCGCTATGAACCGAAGGCGGCGAACGATTTGGTCGTCAATCTGGTGTTCAAAATCAATGGCGGTACGTCGGTGGAATAGCGCCGAAATGCGGTCTCGTTGAGCAAAAACTAAAAAGGTCGCCACAGTGGCGACCTTTTTAGTGAGTACCGGTCAACTGAGCGGCAAGCTGGCAATCAGTCTTGTGACATGCCGTCAGAGTCGACGCTGAAGTTGCTTCTGCCATCGGGCAGGGTGCGTGATTTGCCTTCCCCGTCCACCGCAACATAGGTAAATACGGCTTCAGTCGCTCTGTAACGTTGCCCAATCGGCTCGGAAGAGACTTTCTTCACCCAGACTTCCACATTAATGGTGATAGAGCTGTTGCCGGTACGGATACAGCGTGCATAGCAGCACACCACATCGCCAACGGCGACAGGTTTGAGGAACGTCATTCCATCGACCCGCACCGTGACTACGCGACCTTTGGCAATTTCCTTAGCCTGAATCGCGCCGCCCATATCCATCTGGGACATCAGCCATCCGCCAAAAATATCGCCATTGGCATTGGTATCTGCAGGCATCGCCAGCGTGCGCAATACCATTTCACCATTAGGTAAGCTCTGTTTTTCATTCATGTCGGTTTGCTTCGCACAGTTCAATGATCTTTAAAAATTAAGGCCTTTCAGTGAAAGGCCCATGCAGGAGAATGCTTATTTTTTTTCTTCATCCGGCATATGCCGGTAAATGTAAACACCACTCAGCAGGGTAAACACCAGCGTGAGGACGGTCAGGCCGAACACTTTGAAATTAACCCAGACTTCCTGCGGTAGCCAGAAAGCGACATAAATATTTGCCAGCCCACAAACCAGAAAGAAAATTGCCCAGCTCAGGTTGAGGTTATTCCATACGTGATCAGGCAGCGTCAGCTCTTTGCCCAACATACGCTGGATCAGCGGTTTCTTCAGAACCAGCTGGCTCACCAGCAGGGCCCCGGAGAACAGCACGTAAATCACGGTCACTTTCCATTTAATGAATTCATCATTATGGAAAACCAGCGTCAGGGTGCCGAAAATGGCCACCATGGCGAAAGTGATCAGCGTCATCTTTTCGACTTTACGGTATTTAATCCAGGTGAAAATCAGCGCAAGTGCCGTCGCGGCAATCAGCGCGCCGGAGGCGACAAAAATGTCGTACATCTTATAAAAAACGAAAAATACGACAAGGGGCAGAAAATCGAGGAGCTGCTTCATACTTCATTCCATGTTTATTGTATGGTTTGACTATACCGGAATCATTTCACAGACAAAAGAAAAGGGCGCCAGAGCACCCTTTCAAAGACTGTTCGTGATATTCAGACGCGCAGTTTGGAGTAGAGACGGAACAGGTAAATCAGCAGCAGGGCTGAAATCAGATTGCTCAGCGTACTCAACACCACGGTTGCGGCCATGGCAGGTAAAAAGGACAGGTGGCTTACCGCCAGCAGAACTAACATTTTGGCAGCCAGCCAGAACATGATCGCCGGGAAAACCAGGCGGGCATTGGCAAAGGCCAGTTTACTGCTGACTTTAATCGACTTAAAAACGCCCATTTTTTCAGTGCAACTGATGACCGGAGACAGTGACACTGCCACGGCAATCAGTACACCAGGAACGATAAACAGCGTCAGTCCCAACTGCACCATCAAAGTACAAATCAGCATCAGCCCAAGCAGACGAGGCAGAACCGGTGCGGAGGCTCCAATCGAGCGTAGTGCACTGGTGTTGATGCCGTTAGACACCATTTGAATCAGCGTCAGCATCCCACCAACCAGCAAAACATTGCCGACCAGTGCAGAGAAGGTTGCTGCACCTGACACTTTGAGCAGCACCATTTGCTGTTCAGGTGACATATTTTGAATAAGTTCCTGCAAGCTCATGCCTGTCGTGCCAGACAGGTCATCACCGGTTGCGCTGAGCAGGCTCAGTTGGTCGCTACCAGGAATGAAGAGTTGATTCAAAATGACGGTAATAAATGCAGTTAACAACGCCAGCAGCAAGATGCTGGTCAGCTGGTTACGCATAAAGTTGAAACTGTCACGGTATAACGCGCTGGCCGTGATAGGCATGAACGCTCCTTGGCAAAATAATCAAAATACAATCAGGCGGGGATTGTACCCTGTAATGTTGCACGGTGGCACCCCGGCAATGATATCTGACTGATTTCTTATCGTTCGGCCTGATTAACCGCCGTGAATATTGACAGCGGGATCTTCAGGTCCAGGGGGAGCAGGCCATATTGCGCTCGTGCGCGGTCACAGGCCTCATTGCTTACGCCGTTTAACCCTGACTGATCGAACTCATGGCAAGGCGTTGGGCGGTTAAGGTAAATGGAGCAGGAAACGGACTGGCCAATCTCGCCTTCCAGTGCAATACACCGCGGTGCTTTGTTGTTGGTACCCTGCATGCAACTAAGGAAAGGCGTGACCTGTTCGGTTAAAGACTGAGGAACAACCCCGCTCGCGTCGTCTGATTCAGCCCAATAAAATGAAACCCGAAAATAGGCGCAGCACGCGCCACAGGAAATACAGGGATTAACAATTTCGCTCATCCTGGGAAGTCACCCTCTCCTTTACTGCACCGAACCAAACATTGATCCTGCACGCTACGCGCAGCACGTGATTAAGCAATCACTATTTGTGCACTTTGCGAACCGAGATGAAACGGCTGTTTTTGATGCAGATCAATTCCTTCTTTTTTAATACTTTAGAGCAGTTTGCTGAAGATGCATTTTCTTAAAAAATCATTTAAAGATGTGATCCCGCACGGATCAAGACCTACCCAAGAGTAGGTATATTCATGCAGGTTATAAATCCACATAAAGGAAAGGGATAATGAAAGCAGCGTATTGGGCATTACTTGCAGCGGCAGCATTGCCGACCATCGCCAGTGCTAATCAGGCAGGGGATATTATTTTTCGCGTAGGGACTGCGACGGTGCGGCCAACGGCAGGGTCGGATAACGTTTTGGGGTTGGGATCATTTAATATTGATAACAATACACAGATGGGGTTGACGCTGGGGTATATGTTTACCGACAACATCGGTATGGAATTACTGGGCGCAACGCCATTCAAACATAAAGTCGGGCTGAACAGCACCGGCACCATTGCAGAAGTAAAACAGTTGCCGCCTTCTCTGATGGCGCAATACTACTTCGGCGATCGTCAGGATAAGCTGCGTCCGTATGTCGGTCTCGGGATTAACTACACCACCTTCTTTGACGCTAATTTCAACCAAACCGGACGCGATGCCGGGCTGTCTGATTTGAGCCTCAAAGACTCCTGGGGCGTGGCAACCCAGGCCGGTCTTGATTACAATCTCAATGATAACTGGCTGCTGAACATGTCGGTCTGGTGGATGGACATCGACACGGATGTGAAATTCAAAGCCGGTGGCGAAGAGCAAACCATCAGCACGCGTATCGACCCGTGGGTATTTATGTTTGCTGTTGGCTACCGCTTCTAAATGCGTTTCAAGGCTATCAATCAGGCAAAAAAAAGAGGCGCTATTAGCGCCTCTCCACTTTTCGACGTTACAACAACGTCTTATTTAAGACGCATATCGTTCTCGATGGATTTCACGCCAGCCACGCCACGGGTGACTTCAACTGCACGGTTTGCATCGGCCGTTGAGGTGACAAAACCGCTCAGCTGTACGCGACCTTTAAAGGTTTCGACACTGATCTCACGGGACGCGATAGTTTTATCAGCCAGCAAAGCAGACTTCACTTTGGTGGTCACTACGGTGTCATCAATATAACCGCCCGTGCCTTCTGATTTTTTGGTTGGCGCACAAGCCGCTACCGCCATGACGACAACAGCTGCCATGCAAAATGCCGACAATGTCTTGAATAGCTTCATAAATAACTCTCCATGCCAGGTTTGAAACTCGCCATCTAATAATAAGTAACGCGCATTTCCCGCGCGGCAGCCATAAAAATAAAATGGATCCTGCGGGTAAGATAAGTGTGGTGTATGGAGGAAGGATATACAAATGGGAAACGGTAAAAAAAAATTAACTCACCCAAATAAACAACGCCTTATCTGCATCAGCAAGTAAGGCGTTATGAAGGGATGCAGAATCAGGCGCGGGTGGCGGCTTTCATCTCACTGACGAAGCGTGAAAGCTGTGCCAGCATTTCTGACGGCTGATGCAGATTATTTTCGATAATCCGTACGGTCGCCGAGCCGGAAATGGCACCTGCCGCACCGGCTGCCAGCGTCTCTTTCACCTGCGAAGGTTCCGAAATACCGAAACCTTGCAACGGTGGCGCCGCATTATATTCACGCAACTTATTAACCAGATGCGTCAGCGGCGTCAGTGCGCGTTTTTCCGTCCCGGTCACCCCGGCACGTGACAACAGATAGGTATAACCACGGCCATGGGAGGAAATTTCCCGCAATAACTCATCGCTGGCATTGGGCGGGCAAATGAAGATCGGCGCGATACCGTGACGCATGGCCGCGGCGCGGAACGGCGCGGACTCTTCATAAGGCACGTCAGCCACCAGCACGGAATCTACCCCCACTTCGGCGCAACGCTGATAGAAGGCGTCAATACCGTTATGGAACACCAGATTGGCATACATCAGCAGGCCAATTGGAATGTCCGGGTGTTTCTCACGAATGCGCGCCAGCATGTTGAAGCACTGTGTCGGCGAGACACCGGCCGCGAACGCACGCAGGTTGGCGCTCTGAATGGTCGGGCCATCGGCCAGCGGGTCAGAGAAAGGAATACCCAACTCCAGTGCATCGGCACCGGCTTCAATCAGGGTGTCAATAATAGACAGAGACAGCTCAACACCCGGATCGCCCAATGTGACGAAAGGAACGAATGCGCCTTCTTTTTTGCTCGCCAGACGCGTGAATAATTGCTGATAACGTTCCATTAAATTTCTCCCCGGGCAGTCAGGATGTCATGTACGGTGAAAATGTCTTTGTCGCCGCGACCGGAAAGGTTGACCACCAGAATTTGCTCTTTCTCCGGCGTCTCCTTGATCAGTTTCAGCGCATAGGCCAGTGCGTGCGAGGATTCCAGCGCAGGAATAATCCCTTCATGACGGGACAACTCTTTAAAAGCTTCCAGTGCTTCGTCATCGGTTATCGACACATATTCCGCACGGCCAATACTGTTGAGATAGGCGTGCTGCGGGCCGACGGATGGGAAATCCAGACCGGCAGAGATAGAGTAAGACTCTTCAATCTGGCCTTCAGAGGTTTGCATCATCGGCGATTTCATGCCGAAATAAATGCCCACGTGGCCGTGTTTCAGCGGTGCGCCGTGCTGACCGGTTTCAATCCCCAAACCACCCGGTTCAACGCCAATCAGTTTCACGCTGCTGTCGTCGATAAAGTCAGCGAACATGCCGATGGCGTTGGAGCCGCCGCCGACGCAGGCGATCACCGCATCAGGCAGGCAGCCTTCGCGCTCCTGCATTTGTACTTTGGTCTCTTCGCCAATCATGCGTTGGAATTCACGCACGATAGTCGGGTACGGATGCGGACCTGCGGCGGTGCCGAGCATATAATGCGCGGTTTCATAGCTGCCGGACCAGTCGCGCAGCGCTTCATTACAGGCATCTTTCAGCGTGGAAGAACCGCTGTGTACCGGGATCACTTCTGCACCCATCAGACGCATACGGAACACGTTGGGCGACTGGCGCTCAATGTCTTTGGCACCCATATAAATGCGGCACTTCAGGCCGAGCAGGGCACAGGCGAGAGCCGATGCCACGCCGTGCTGACCGGCACCAGTTTCAGCAATGATTTCAGTTTTACCCATGCGTTTCGCCAGTAATGCCTGACCTAACACCTGGTTAGTTTTGTGCGCGCCGCCGTGCAACAGATCTTCACGCTTGAGGTACAACTTCGTTTTGGTACCTGCGGTCAGATTTCTGCACAGTGTCAGCGCGGTCGGACGGCCCGCGTAGTTTTTCAGTAAATCGATAAATTCAGCCTGGAACTCAGGGTCGCGCTGCGCGCTGACAAAGGCTTCTTCCAGTTGCACCAGTGCAGGCATCAGAATTTGCGGAACGTACTGGCCGCCAAATTCACCAAAGTAGGGATTAAGTAAAGTCATGTGATTCCATCCTGTCTGTCAATTTTTGCGTCATTGCGGGGATCAATAAGCCCGCAACGTCTGGAATACGGCCGTAATTTTATCGGCATCTTTAATGCCCGGTTCACGTTCAACGCCGGAGTTAAAATCCAGCCCTGCGCAACCAAGCTGTGCGGCATCGACGCTGTTATCAGCCCCCAGGCCACCGGCAAGCAATACATTGCTCAAATCCTGCCCGGCCAGTTTGCTCCAGTCGAAACGCTGGCCGGTTCCGCCTTTGCCGTTATCGAGCACGTAGCGATCAACCTGATTGAGGTTGCGGGCGGGCATGACGTCTTTAACGCTCAGGGCTTTCCAGATCTGGCACTGTTCTGGCAGCAGCGGACGCAGGGTGTCGATATAAGCCTGATCTTCGTCGCCATGCAGTTGAACGGCGCAGAGCTGCAAAGTTTGGGCGATTTCGGCGACGCGGGTGGGCGTCTCATCGCGGAATACGCCGACGTATTTCAGCGGCGCACCGGCCTGAACCTGGCGGGCGGTTTCCACGCTGATATACCGTGGTGAAGACCCGACAAAAATCAGCCCGCCGTAAATTGCCCCAGCCTGCTGGGCAACAGAGGCATCCTGCGGACGAGTCAGTCCGCAGACTTTATTATCGCCAAGCGTGACGCGGCGTACCGCGCTGGCCAGGTTCTGTTCTGACATCAGTGCGCTGCCAATCAAAAAACCGTTGGCGAAACGGCTCAGTTCGCGGATCTGGCCGTACGTATTGATACCAGACTCGCTAATCACCGTCACGCCGTGCGGCACGCGCGGGGCGAGTTGGCGGGTGCGGTCTAAGTCGATAGACAAATCGCGCAAATCGCGGTTATTAATGCCGACCACTTTGGCTTTCAACTCGACGGCGCGTTCCAACTCCTGTTCATTACTGGCTTCGGTCAGCACACCCATGTTCAGGCTGTGAGCGACGGCGGCCAACTGAACATATTGTTCATCATTAAGCACCGACAGCATCAGCAAAATGGCATCGGCCTGATAAAAACGGGCCAGGTGGATCTGGTACGGATCGATAATAAAATCTTTGCACAGCACCGGCTGTGTGACGGTATTGCTCACCAGCGGCAGAAAATCAAAACTGCCCTGGAAGTATTTTTCGTCGGTTAAAACGGAAATGGCAGAGGCGTAATCTTTATAGACGCTGGCGATTTCCACCGGGTCGAAGTTATCGCGAATAGTGCCTTTAGACGGTGACGCTTTTTTGCATTCAAGAATGAAGACAGTTTTTGTCCCTTTCAGGGCGTCGTAGAAGTTGCGCTGGCTGGGTTTGATATCGTTTTGAAAACTGGCCAGGGGTTGCTGTTCTTTACGTGCCGCGACCCAAACTGCTTTATCGCGGACAATTTTGTGGAGCACGGTTTCCTGCTGCATCACTTATCCTCTTGCTGCCAATGCTGTAACACGCTGGTAAGCAGCGCCGCTGCGTATTACGTCCAAAGCTTGTTGTGCATTTTGTTTTAAATTTTCCTGACCGAAAAGGCGCAATAACATCGCCACATTGGCGGCCACTGCGGCTTCATGGGCCGGATCTCCTTTACCTTGTAATAAGCGTGCCAGAATGTCACGGTTTTCTTCCGGCTCTCCGCCGAGCAACGCTTCGATAGGATAGTTATCCAGTCCGAAGTCCTGTGGCGTCAATTCATACGTAGAAATTTCACCCTTTTTCAGCTCCGCTATCTGGGTCGGCGCGTGGATCGCTACTTCGTCCATGCCACCGCCGTGAACCACGGCGGCGCGTTCATAACCCAGGGTGCGCAGCGTTTCGGCAATCGGTTTGACCAGATCCGGGCTGTAAACCCCAATCAGTGCCAGCGGCGGGCGTGCGGGGTTAATCAGTGGGCCGAGCACGTTGAACAGGGTGCGGGTTTTCAGCGCTTTACGTACCGGCATCGCGTGGCGAAAACCGGTGTGATACTGCGGCGCGAACAGAAAACAGACGCCTAAATCGTCCAGCGCCGCGCGGGACTCTTGCGCTGGCATATCCAGGCGGATGCCAAACGCGGCCAGTAAATCTGATGAACCTGACCGGCTCGACACGCTGCGGTTGCCATGCTTGGCCACGTGCACACCGCAGGCCGCGGCGACAAAGGCACTGGCGGTGGAAATATTGATGCTGTTGGTGCCGTCACCGCCGGTGCCGACGATATCGGCAAAAGCGTAATCCGGGCGCGGGAAAGGTTGTGCGTGGGCCAGCAGCGCCTGTGCTGCACCGGCGATCTCCGCCGGCTGCTCTCCGCGCACCTTCATGCTGATCAGCGCCGCCGCCAACTGGGCCGGTTCAAGTTCGCCATTCACGATGGCGGTAAATAACTGCTGGCTCTCTTCCTGCGTCATGGCCTGAGCGCGATACAGGTTTTCGAGGATGCCGGAAATCGTTTGAATTTGCATAGTCAGCTCCTCGCCTTATGCCAAAGCCCAGGCCAGCGTCTGCTCTAACAGACGTGCGCCCTGAGACGTTAAAATGGATTCTGGATGGAACTGGAAACCGCAAACGCGATCTTTATCGTGACGTACGGCCATCACCATCTCGCCATAGCGGGCGTTAACCGTCAGCCCGTCAGGGATCTGGCTACCGACCAGCGAGTGGTAACGCGCCACCGGCAGCGGGTTATTCATCCCGGCGAACATGCCTTCATTATCATGCGTAATAGAGGAGGCCTTGCCATGCAGGATCTCACCGGCCTGTCCGACATACCCGCCGTAGGTTTCAACAATCGCCTGATGGCCCAGACAAATGCCGATGATAGGCAACTGGCCGCGCAGGCGTTTCAGCAGTTCCGGCATACAGCCCGCTTCGGATGGCGTGCCCGGACCGGGGGAGAGCATCAGCACCGGTTTTTCCAGCTGGCTGAGTTTTTCGAGGATCACGTCGGCCGGGATCTGGTTACGGTAAATCACCACGTTGTGACCGCTGGAGCGCAGTTGGTCGACCAGGTTGTAGGTGAACGAATCCACGTTATCAATCAGTAAAATATCGGCCATCTTAAAACACCTCTTTGGCATTGTGGGCAGTGGCGATGGCACGCAGCACGGCACGGGCTTTATTGCGGGTTTCGTCAGCTTCGGCCTGTGGAACGGAGTCCAGTACCACGCCGCCGCCAGCCTGAACGGTCGCAATACCGTCTTCGACATAGGCGGAACGAATAACGATGCAGGTATCCAGATCACCCTGTGCCGTGAAGTAACCCACCGCACCACCGTAGCTGCCGCGACGGCTTTTCTCGGAACCGGCAATCAGCTGCATGGCGCGCACTTTCGGTGCGCCGGTCAGCGTGCCCATATTCATCACCGCCTGATAGGCGTGCAGCACGTCCAGATCCGCACGCAGCGTTCCGACCACGCGGGACACCAGATGCATCACGAACGAGTAACGGTCAACTTTGGTCAGGTCAGCGACATAGCGGCTGCCGGGTTCACAAATGCGCGCCAGATCGTTACGCGCTAGGTCAACCAGCATCAGATGCTCGGCCAGCTCTTTGTGGTCGGTACGCATTTCCAGTTCGATGCGGCTGTCGAGATCGCGGTCAAGCGTTCCGTCAGCGCGGCGGCCACGTGGGCGGGTACCGGCGATCGGGTAGATCTCAATCTGGCGGTTGGTGGCGTCATATTTCAGCGCGCTTTCCGGCGATGCGCCGAACAGGGTGAAATCGTTGTCCTGCATGAAGAACATGTACGGGCTTGGGTTGTTATTTTTCAGCGTTTCGTAAGCCGCCAGCGGAGCAGGGCAAGGCAGGGAGAAACGGCGCGAAGGCACCACCTGGAAAATCTCACCGGCGCGGATGCCTTCTTTCATCTGTTCAACCACGGCACCGAACTCTTCGTCACTCTGGTTGACGCTGAGCTTCATGTCGGTCACGTCCTGATGCGGAATGGCGTGCGGTGGCAATTGCAACTGATGCTGAAGCTGTTCGAGGCGCGCCTGCAGACGTCGTTTCTCCTCGCCGTCTGGCGTGAACAGGCTGGCTTGTAAACGGCTGCTGCGGTTCTGGTGATCGAGAACCAGAAGGGTTTCGCAAAGGTAGAAGCAGAAATCCGGGCAACGTTGGTCGGCGCGCAGTTGCGGTAAATCTTCAAACCCGGCGACTAAATCGTAGGCAAACAGACCGCCCAGCAGCATGGCTTCGCGCTCTTCCTCCGGTGTTTCCACCAGATCCAGAATGCTGCGCAGCGCATCAAATACGGAACGTGACCGCAGGCGGGCATCCTCTTCCTGCATCTGGTCGATGGCCGGGAAAGTCAGCTCGCGGCCGTTAGGGCGCACGTCGTTTTGTACATCGCCTGGCAGTGCGGCATCCATCAGCGGCAGCAGCGATGCACCGTTGGTGGTGAGCGCCTGAACGGAAACTTTATTGCCAAGCGCGGTAATACGCAGCGCACTGTCTATCACCAGCAGGCTTTTCAGATTCTGTTTGCTGGTAATTTCCGCGGACTCCAGCAACAACGTTGCCGGGCGTGCGCCGCAAAGCTGGTGGAAGATGGCCGTCGGGTCACCACGGTAACTTCCCTGTGCGGTCAGCAATTCTAAACGAGGTCTTTGAGTAGTCATGGTGCTTCCTGAATTTTTTCTACCAAATGGATGAGAAGACGGCCACAAAAAAGCCCGCAATCAGCGGGCTTCGGGTATCTGCATGTCTGTTAACAGCTATGCGTGATCACACCGCCCGCGAAGGGAAGTGGCGCCACCAGCTGAGTACAGAAATCATTGAAATGTTCATCATCAGATACCCTTTGTCGTTACATTAATGGTTATCACGCTGTTCCGTGAACTTGCGTACTAGTAAACTAGTTCGCGAGGCGATAGTCAACCCTCTTTTATATCTTTCTTAATGATACGGCAGATTAAAGCACCTGCGATTTTCCATTAAGCCAGTGACATACATGTGCCGTCAGGTCAGATAGGGGTAACCTGCATGGGGTTAACGAGTTATGATAAACGCCGCTTTCAGCAACAGGTTTAATCACGATTACTTTATGACTTCAATCGCCACCGATATTCCAGAACTCAGTTCCGCTTTTACCCTCTATGATTTGCACAGCCACACGACGGCCTCTGACGGATATTTATCGCCTGAAGCGCTGGTCGCCCGTGCAGTAGCAATGCGGGTGGGGGTGTTGGCCATTACTGACCATGACACGACTGACGGACTGGCTCGTGCGGCGCAGGCTATTGTCGAACAGGCTCTCCCTCTGCAACTGATCAGCGGCGTTGAAATCTCGACGCTGTGGGAAAATCACGAAATACATATCGTGGGGTTAAGGATCGATCCTGCCCACCCGGCGATGCAGGCCTTACTGGCCTCGCAAGCAGCATTACGCGTGGAACGCGCGCAGGAGATCGGTCGCAGACTGGAAAAGGCTCAGGTACCCGGTGCCTGGGAAGGCGCCTTACGTCTGGCGCAGGGCGGTGCTGTGACCCGTGCGCACTTTGCGCGCTATCTGGTGGAGATCGGGAAATGTGCCGGTATCGCGCAGGTGTTCAAAAAGTACCTCGCCAAGGGCAAGACCGGCTACGTGCCGCCTCACTGGTGTACAATAGAACAGGCCGTTGAGGCCATTCATCAGTCAGGCGGACAGGCGGTTATTGCCCATCCGGGACGTTATGGCCTGTCAACGAAATGGTTAAAGCGTCTATTCGCTTATTTCGCCGAACAGGGCGGAGACGCCATGGAAGTGGCCCAGTGTCAGCAGGCACCGAATGAACGCAGCCAACTCGCCGCCTTCGCAAGAGACTATAATTTACTGGCATCGCAGGGATCTGATTTTCATCAACCCTGCTCCTGGATAGAACTGGGACGCAAACTGTGGCTTCCCTCCGGGGTAGAACCGGTGTGGAAAGCGTGGGCGGAACCCACACGCATTGCCCCCATTACAGAATGAGTTAAGAAGGGAATTATGAGTCAATTTTTCTATATTCACCCCGAGAACCCGCAGCCGCGTCTGATCAATCAGTCCGTAGATATTTTGCGTAAAGGTGCTGTGATTGTGTACCCGACGGATTCCGGTTACGCGCTGGGCTGCCGTCTGGAAGATAAAAATGCCATGGAGCGCATTTGCCGCATTCGTCAGTTGGATGGCAATCACAACTTCACGCTGGTGTGTCGCGATCTGTCTGAGCTTTCGACTTATGCTTACGTCGATAACACGGCGTTTCGTCTGATCAAAAACAACACGCCGGGCAATTACACCTTCATTCTGAAAGCGACCAAAGAAGTACCGCGCCGCCTGATGAGTGAAAAACGTAAAACCATCGGCCTGCGTGTGCCCTCCAACCCGATTGCGCTGGCGCTGCTCGATGTGCTCGGCGAACCGCTGATGTCCACCACGCTGATGCTGCCTGGTAATGATTTTGCCGAATCTGACCCCGATGACATTAAAGATCATTTGGGCAAACTGGTGGATTTAATCATTCACGGCGGCACGATAGGCCAGCAACCGACCACTGTGGTGGATTTGACCGAATCCACGCCAGAAGTGGTGCGTGAAGGCGCGGGTGACCCAACGCCGTTCCTATAAAGCGTGTGAATTTTAATCAATTCACGCATGTGCAGATAGATACAAAAATATCGAAATTGTGTATAATGGCGGGCTGACTTTTTGTAAGTCATTGTATTAATAAGTAATGCTGTTCTTGCGACGTGATTTACCGCCTATATTGCATAGGACTTCCGCAACAGCCGCTGACTTATTTATTGATATTCCATACTAATTCTGGCGGGCAGATGATGGGTCACATCGTCTGTCGGCTCTCCCCGACGCCTGTGAAGGCGACAAATGAGGCTGCTCAATGAGCGAGAAGTATAATTCCCAGAAGCATACAAGCGACAGATCCAAACCGGGCCGGTCGGCCACTGACAAACCTAAAAGCGGTAGAAACTCTGGCGCAGCTAAAGGCCGCCCTGAGCCAACGCGTGCTGAAAAACGCGGCGAAAAACCTCAGGCAGATAAAGCGCGTACCGATAAGTCTCGTACGGATAAGTCACGTACCGACAAATCACGGACCGACAAATCGCGTACTGATAAGGCTCGTCCTGACGCTGCACGCGGTGATTCCAGGATTGAAAAATCCCGTATAGAAAAACCACGCAGTGGCAAAGCCCGTCCTGAAGGTGCGCGTCCTGAGCGTAACGAGAGAGCCCGTCCTGACAGCGCCCGCAGCGATAAACCGCGTGGCGATAAATCCCACAGCGCCAAGCCGAAAGCCGTGTCTGTGGTGCTGAACGATGATATCGATGCGCCGGAAGACGACGAGCCAAAATACGAAAAACCAAAGAACGCCCTCGACAGCACCGAAGGTCAGAGCGAAAAGCTGCAAAAAATTCTGGCCCGCGCCGGTCATGGCTCCCGTCGTGAAGTGGAAGCCATGTTGCAGGCTGGCCGTATCAGCGTTGACGGTAAGATTGCTGCGCTCGGTGACCGTATAGAAATGGTTGCCGGGACGAAAATTCGTCTCGACGGGCACGTCCTGTCGATCATCGAATCGCAGGACACTGTCTGCCGCGTGCTGGCGTACTACAAGCCGGAAGGCGAGTTGTGTACCCGCAGTGACCCGGAAGGCCGTCCGACTGTATTCGACCGTCTGCCAAAAATGCGCGGTTCGCGTTGGGTTGCTGTAGGTCGTCTTGACGTCAACACTTCAGGTCTGCTGTTGTTCACCACCGACGGTGAACTGGCCAACCGTCTGATGCACCCAAGCCGTGAAGTTGAGCGCGAATATGCTGTACGCGTATTCGGTCAAATTGATGACGAAAAAATCAAACAACTGAGCCGTGGTGTGCAGCTGGAAGACGGCCCTGCCGCTTTCCGCAGCATCAAGTATCAGGGCGGTGAAGGTCTGAACCAGTGGTATAACGTCACGCTAACCGAAGGCCGTAACCGTGAAGTGCGCCGGTTGTGGGAAGCGGTAGGTGTGCAGGTTAGCCGCCTGATCCGCGTTCGTTACGGTGATTTGACCCTGCCTAAAGGCTTGCCTCGCGGTGGTTATAAAGAGCTGGATCTGCCGGAAACCAACTACCTGCGTACACTGGTGGAAATGCCAGAAGAAACCGTCAGCAAACTGCCGGTTGAGCGTGATCGTCGTCGCGTGAAGGCCAACCAGATCCGCCGCGCAGTGAAGCGTCACACTCAGGTTGCGCCGGTACGCCGTAGCGGTACGCCGTCTAAGCGCAACGGATAACCTGACCAGTGAAGTGCTGTTCTGATCAACCGCAGTCTGTGACTGCGGTTTTTTTTACACTGAATTCCGTTCCTGACCAGGTCATGTCACTCAACACGGCCGAAGAGAGTAAAGTCAATGATCCTGATAACCGGCGGTGCCCGTAGCGGTAAAAGCTGTCTGGCCGAGCAACGGGCGCTCAGTAATGGCGGCCCGGTGATGTATATCGCCACCTCACTGGCCATTGACGACGAAATGCGTGAGCGCATCACATTGCACCAGCAGCAGCGCCCCGCGGAATGGGTGACGGTAGAAGCCTGGCAGGATCTTGCACAGGTGGTGGCCGGGGCAGGTGAAACCTTTACCACCATCATCATCGAATGTATCACCACGCTGGTCACTAATCTGATGTTCGACGTTATGCCTGGTTTAGATGCCACCGTGATGGACATCGGTGTTACCGAGCAGCACGTCAATCAACACATCAGCGCACTGATTGCGGCCAGTCAGTGCAGTCAGGCAGAGGTGGTCATTGTCACCAACGAACTCGGCATGGGCATCGTGCCGGATAACCTGCTGGCCCGGCAGTTTCGTGATATTGCCGGTCGGGTAAATCAGCAACTGGCGGCGGCAGCCAGCGAGGTTTTTCTGGTGGTTTCCGGTATCCCTATCCAAATTAAATCCACATGAAAAGAGGCGACAGTCAGGGATGAAATCACTGCGTTTATTCCTTGCAACACTCCAGTTCCTGACGCGCATTCCGGTGCCGCAACGCTGGTGTGACAACGTCACGTTGGACGATTATCCGCGAGGCATTATCTTCTTCCCGCTGGCTGGCGTGGTTATTGGTGGGCTGATGTG
>Ga0209848_1000090_pt1 | contig 47448 bp, 38 predicted proteins | sample OrgsoiDNA_201062_FD_185810 | JGI IMG/M metagenome (GOLD analysis project Ga0209848, IMG submission 185810) | Permafrost soil microbial communities from the Arctic, to analyse light accelerated degradation of dissolved organic matter (DOM) -... | ecosystem: Environmental > Terrestrial > Soil >...
GAAGGCGTCAGCACAGACAACACTTTCTGGGCATGAAATACCGCTTTCGCGGACAAGTCCGCTCCTACAGTGGGCCGTGTTTGCTGCGCGACAGCGCGGCGCCTTGGCGACGGGGCGACTCCCACATGAGTTTTTAGAGTGCTTCCAGCGTCTGCATCAGCACCCGCACCTTGGTGAAGGTTTCCTGATACTCGGCCTCGCAGTCCGAATCAGCGACGATGCCCCCGCCACCCCAGCAGGAAACCTGCCCGTCCTTGACCAGCAAGCTGCGGATGGCGATGGAGCTGTCCATTTCGCCGCGCACATCCAGATACAGCAATGACCCGCAATACAAGGCACGACGGCTGGGTTCCAGCTCGTCGATGATCTGCATCGCGCGGATTTTCGGGGCGCCGGTGATCGAACCGCCCGGGAAACTGCCAGCGATGAGGTCCAGCGGGTCTTTGTCGGCCGCCAGTTCAGCGGTCACGCTGCTGACCAGGTGGTGCACGTTGGGGTAGCTCTCCAGGCTGAACAGCTGCGGCACCTTCACCGAACCAATGCGGCAACTGCGGCCCAGATCGTTGCGCAATAGGTCGACGATCATCAGGTTTTCCGCCCGGTCCTTGGTGCTGGCCAACAGTTCCTCGGCATAGCGGGCATCCTGCGCCGGGTCCGCGCTGCGCGGTCGGGTGCCCTTGATAGGGCGGGTTTCCACCCGTCGGTCAGCGACCTTGATGAAGCGCTCAGGCGACAGGCTCAGGATCGCGCCGCCGTCGGGCAGGCTCTGATAACCGGAAAAGGGAGTAGGGCAGGCCGCGCGCAATGCGCAGTAGGCCGCCCAGGGATCGCCCGAGCAGTCTGCGCGAAAGCGCTGGGCAAAGTTGACCTGATAACAGTCGCCGGCCTGGATGTAGGCCTGGATGCGTTCGAAGGCGTGGCGGTACTCATCAGCACTGATATCTGGCTTGAAGTCGCCAGTCAGTCTGAAGGCTGCAGCCAGGTCGGCTATGGGTGTGCTGAACAACTCGGTGAGCCGTTGCCTTTCCTGGTCAGGCAGTGCTGGATGAAAAACCAACTGGCTGCTGCAAGTCTGGTGATCACTGATCAGCGCCCAGGCATACAGGCCAAGACGGGCATCGGGCAGGTGAAGGTCGTCGATGGCCTGGGCGGGCAGGGGTTCCAGTCGACGACCGAAGTCATAACCGAGGTAACCGATCAGCCCACCGACGAAGGGCAGGTCATGGGTGTCCGGCAAATCTGCCGTGCCCAGGCGGGCAAGGCCGTCGCGCAGGCGTTGCAGGAAGCGTTCACCGGTTTCGTCTGTGGTGGTTGTCAGTTCTTCCAGTGGCCAGGCGCTGAGCACGTCGTAGCGACCCCGGTCTGCCTCGGGCCTGCCGCTGTCCAGCAACACCGCTCCCGGCGCATGGCGAATGAGCGAGAAGTACTCGGCGGGATTGGCACGATAAGGCAGCGGATGTACATAGCAGGTCGGCATTTCGGTGCAGGTCAGTCAGCAGAGCGCGGCTGGGGATTGTAGTCTCCCGCTGGAATGGCTCCTAGGGGCATGTCGGAAATTCGACATGTGCAGGCTCACGCCCCAGGCACATGCCCGAACAATTCCTGCACAAATTTCACCCTCTGTTGCGGTGTGTCCTGCTCGCCATTGAGCGCCAGACGCTGCAGGCGCTCTTCCACCGCCTGGGCCCGGTGGGTCAGGCCGCAGTCGTTGGCGATCTGGATATTCAGGCCTGGGCGTGCGTTGAGTTCAAGAATCAGGGGGCCTTTGTCCTGGTCCAGCACCATGTCCACGCCGATGTAACCCAGCCCACACAGTTCGTAGCACTGGGCGGCCAGTTGCATGAAGCCGTCCCAGTTGGGCAGTTGCACGCCATCCACGGCGTTGGTGGTGTCCGGGTGTTTGTTGATGATGCGATTGAGCCAGGTGCCTTTGAGGGTCACACCGGTGGCAAGGTCGACGCCAACACCGATGGCGCCCTGGTGCAGGTTGGCCTTGCCGCCGGACTGACGGGTGGGCAGGCGCAGCATGGCCATGACGGGGTAGCCCATCAGCACGATGATGCGGATGTCCGGCACGCCTTCGTAGCTGATGCTCTTGAAGATCTGGTCAGGGGTGACGCGGTATTCGATCAGGGCGCGGTCGCGATGGCCGCCCAGTGAATACAGGCCGGTGAGGATGCTGGACACCTGATGTTCAATTTCTTCGTGGCTGATGATGCGGCCGGAAATGGTGCGGAAGCGGTCTTCGAAACGGTCAGCGATCACCAGAATGCCATCGCCTCCGGCACCCTGGGCCGGTTTGATCACGAAGTCGCTGCGCCCGCCAATGATCTCGTCGAGCCGCCCGATTTCTTTTTCGGTGGAAATGATGCCGTACATCTCTGGCACGTGGATGCCCGCGCGGATCGCCCGTTCCTTGGTGATGATCTTGTCATCGACCACCGGGTACAGGCTGCGCTTGTTGTACTTGAGCACATAATCCGCGTTGCGCCGGTTGATGCCCATGATGCCCCGGGCTTCCAGCGCCTTCCAGGTCTTCCACCAGCCGATCATTTTGCGTTTTCCCGGGCTGCATCTTCTTCTTTGAGGAACGCTTTGAAACGCATGAGTTCAGTCAGGCGGTACCCGCGGTAGCGCCCCATGGCCAGCATGAAGCCCACCAGGATCAGCAGCACGGCCGGGAAGGTGAAGACGAAGTACGTCAGCTCTGGCACGCTCATGATGATGTGGGCCAGGGAGGCTGCGAACAGTGTACCCACCGCCACTTTCATGGCATGGCCACTACCGCGCTCCTCCCAGGTGATGGACAGGCGCTCGATGGTCATGGTCAGGATCACCATGGGGAACAGTGCCACCGACAGCCCGCGCTCAAGCCCCAGCTTGTGGCTGAACAGGCTGATGGCAGCGATCAGCACCACCACAAAGGTCAGGACCACCGACAGGCGCGGCAGCATCTGCAGCTTCAAATGCTCCAGGTACGAGCGTAACGACAGGCCGAGTGCGGTAATGACCGTAAACAGCGCAATACCGAACCCCAGTTGTGTTTCCCTGAAGGCGAGGGCGATCAGTACCGGGGTAAAGGTGCCCAGGGTCTGCAGGCCGATCAGGTTGCGCAGGATCAGGATCACCAGCACGCCAATCGGGATCATGACCATGATCATGAAGGTCTGCTGGGTTTGCAGCGGCAGGCCGTAGAGCGAGTATTCGAGGAAGTCGGCGTCGGTATTGGCGTCGGTGAGTTTTGCCAGCCGGATCGCGTTCATTTCGCTGTTGTTGAGGCTGAAATTGACGGTGGCTTTCTTGCCGCCTTCGACCGTGATCAGGTTTTCATCGCCGGTCCACCACAGCAGGCGGTCGCTGGGCAGGCCCTGCTCGCCGTTGTCCGGGTTGAAGTACAGCCACTCCTTGCCGTTGAAGCTGCGCATCCACAATTCCGGGGTTTGCGGCTGATCGGCCACCAACCGGATGGTGTGCACCTTTTCCACCGGCACATGGGCGATGGACAGCAGCAGTTCGGTAACCCGGGCCTTGTTCTGCGTGGAGGTGTCGCCAGCCAGCAGCAGCTTCACGTTGTCGTCACTGAAAGTGTTGACCCGCTTGATGGCTTCGGTGATGAAGGTCTCGACGTCTGCCGAGTGCTGGCGGATGGGGGCCAGCAGGGCCTCGGCGGCGATTTTTTCCGGGCCTTCGATGGCGATGCTGTCGCGGAAAACCGGGCCCTTTACCTTGGGCTTTTCGCCGCTATAGCGTTTGGTCAATACCAGCCGGTAATACAGGGTCTGTTTGCCGGTGGCCCGTCGCGCCGACCAGGTGACCTTGCGGTTGCCGTCGATGCGGTTGACGCTGACGCCGTAGTTGTTGGAGATGAAGCTTTCGTTGAGGCTGATGTAGTCCCGTGCCAGGGGTGGCACGAACATCTGGATCTTGACCGGGTCTTTAGGGTTGGCGACGAACTCGACCTTGGCGTCGATGTTCCACAAGTCGTCGGTTTCGTCTTCGGTCACCGGGATGCCGAGTACGACTATCTGGTAGGCCGTGATCGCGATGCCCAGTGTGACCAGAACAGCGATCAGGATTCTCAGATGCAGGGTGAGAGCGCGCATGTTTTTACTCTGCGATATGAGCGTCGTTGGCGCAGGCAGGTTTGCCCGCTGCATATTTAAGGCTTGGGTCGACGAGCGCGTTAAAGTGTTTCAGGGCCTCGGAGCCGATCAAAAGCGGGTATTGGAAAGCACTTCGGTCGGTCAAGTTCACTTCTATGTTCTGTAAAGATTTGCCCAGGCAGACATCCAGGCTGATGACCGGGCGTGCGGTGTATTTCTGCTCGTCATCGGGGTCGATGTCGCCAGCGCGGCGCTTGATTTTGCTGACCCGGGCCAGCGGCCGCTCGATGGGGTGGGCGTGGGCATCATCGATGGCCAGGTAGAACCGCACCCAGCTTTCGCCGTTGCGCTTGAAATGCTTGATGTCCCGGGCACTGAGCGACGCCGTTTTGGCCCCCGTATCGAGTTTTGCCGCCACTTGCAGGTCGATGTCGGCAAGGTCGGCGTATTCGTTCAGACCATAAACGGTCTTGGCGGCCGCCAGACTGATTCCTGGCAGGAACAGCAGGCATAAGAAGGTAAGAAGGGGTTTGAGTCTCATAAATCCTGGCGCGGCAATGGCGATTTGCAGATGGGCGTTTTCACTCACAGCACACGCTTGCCTGTGTGTCTGGACCTGGGGTTTCGGCCAGTTCTGGAGAGGAAGTGCACCGAAACGAGCCGGTGGATGCGGGCGGCATTCTAGCATGAAGGTTTTGTGGCGCCAGCAAACTCGACGGTCGACAGTGCCTGTAGGAGTATTCGCCAAGATGACGCTGATCGAACAGATTGTCGACAGTGTTGATTTTTTCTTTGACTGATTAGAGGGTATTAGCTAGATTTGACGGCAACTGGCTTACGAGGTGTCGACAATGTTGGATGTGGTGGATGTTACCCTGAACGGCTCCGACGACTCCGAAACACTGTCCGAGAACGTTTTTCGCCGGATTCAGGCCGCCATCGTCAAGGGTGAAATCGCCCCCGGCAGCAAAATCTCCGAGCCTGAGCTGGCCCGCACCTATGGCATCAGCCGCGGCCCGCTGCGCGAGGCTATTCATCGCCTGGAAGGCCAGCGTCTGCTGGTGCGTGTCCCCCATGTGGGCGCCCGGGTGGTCTCCCTTAGCCACGCCGAACTGATCGAACTCTACGAAATTCGCGAATCCCTGGAAGGCATGGCCTGTCGTCTGGCCGCCGAACGTATGACGGACGAGGAAATCGACGAATTGCGTCGGGTGCTCGACACCCATGAGCGCGATGCGGCATTCCAGGCCGGTGTCGGCTATTACCAGCAGGAAGGCGATTTCGATTTCCATTACCGGATCATTCAGGGCAGCGGCAATCGCACCCTGACCCAGATGCTCTGTGGCGAGCTGTATCAACTGGTGCGCATGTACCGCATCCAGTTCTCCACCACGCCTAACCGCCCGCGCCAGGCGTTTGCCGAACACCACCGTATTCTTGATGCCATCGCCGAGCGTGATGGCGAATTGGCCGAATTGTTGATGCGCCGGCACATCAGCGCGTCAAAACGCAACATCGAGCGGCATATGGCCGCGTCCCCACAGGCTGCAAAAACCCGAGGTGAAAAATGAGTTCGAATAAAACTACTCCCGGTCAGCGTTTCCGTGATGCCGTCGCCAGTGAGCAGCCGCTGCAAGTCGTGGGGGCGATCAACGCCAACCATGCCCTGCTGGCCAAACGCGCTGGTTTCAAGGCTATTTATCTGTCGGGCGGCGGTGTGGCCGCAGGCTCCCTCGGTGTGCCGGACCTGGGCATCACGGGGCTCGATGACGTGCTCACCGATGTTCAGCGCATCACCGATGTCTGCGACCTGCCCTTGCTGGTAGATGTCGACACCGGGTTTGGCTCCTCGGCGTTCAACGTGGCCCGCACCGTTAAGTCGATGATCAAGTTCGGCGCAGCCGCGATTCATATCGAGGATCAGGTAGGCGCCAAGCGCTGTGGTCACCGTCCGAACAAGGAAATCGTGTCGCAGCAGGAAATGGTCGACCGCATCAAGGCTGCCGTGGATGCCCGCACCGATGACAGCTTCGTGATCATGGCGCGTACCGATGCGCTGGCGGTAGAGGGACTGGAGTCTGCACTGGAACGTGCCGCAGCCTGTATCGAGGCGGGCGCGGACATGGTGTTTCCGGAGGCTATTACCGAACTTGAGATGTACAAGCTGTTCGCTGCCCGGGTGCGTGCCCCGATTCTGGCTAATATCACTGAGTTCGGTGCAACACCGCTGTTTACTGTCGATGAGCTGAAATCAGCCGACGTGTCGCTGGTGTTGTACCCGCTCTCGGCGTTCCGCGCCATGAACAAGGCGGCGGAAAACGTCTACACCGCGATCCGCCGCGATGGCACGCAAAAGAACGTTATCGACACCATGCAAACCCGCATGGAGCTGTACGACGCCATCGATTACCACACCTTCGAGAAAAAGCTGGATGCGTTGTTTGCGCAGAATAAAGGTTGATTGATCGCAGTCCGGTGGGAAGTTCCATGGTTGGCTGCACAGGCCTACCCCACACAGGGTAATCACCCCAAAACAACAACATTGGAGAGAACAATGGCCGAAGCAAAAGTATTGAGCGGGGCTGGCCTGCGGGGTCAGGTCGCTGGGCAGACCGCACTGTCTACCGTGGGACAGGCCGGTGCCGGGTTGACGTATCGTGGTTACGACGTGCGTGAACTGGCGGCCGATGCCCGCTTTGAAGAAGTCGCCTACCTGTTGCTGTACGGCGAACTGCCAACCCAGACCCAGCTCACCGCCTACATGAACAAGCTGCAAGGCCTGCGTGACCTGCCGCAAGCCCTGAAAGAAGTTCTGGAACGTATTCCTGCCGACACTCACCCCATGGACGTCATGCGCACCGGCGCATCGATGCTCGGCACCCTGGAGCCGGAAACCAGCTTCGAACAGCAGCGCGATTCCACCGACCGTCTGCTGGGCGCATTCCCGGCGATCATGTGTTACTGGTATCGCTTCAGCCACGACGGCAAGCGCATCAACTGCGTAACGGACGAAGACTCCATCGGCGGCCACTTCCTGCACCTGCTGTTGGACAAGAAACCCAGCGAACTGCACCGCAAGGTCATGGATGTGTCGCTGATCCTCTACGCCGAGCACGAATTCAACGCCTCGACCTTCACCGCCCGTGTGTGTGCGTCGACCCTGTCGGACCTGTATTCCTGCGTTACGGCGGCCATCGGCACCTTGCGCGGCCCGCTGCACGGCGGCGCCAACGAAGCGGCCATGGAAATGATCGAGCGCTTCGGTACTGCCCAGGAAGCGGTCGACGGCACCCTGGCGATGCTGGCGCGCAAGGACAAGATCATGGGCTTCGGTCACGCGATCTACAAAGACAACGACCCGCGCAACGAGGTGATCAAGGCCTGGTCGAAAAAACTGGCCGATGAGGTGGGCGATACCGTGCTGTACCCGGTGTCCGAAGCCATCGACAAGACCATGTGGGAGCAAAAGAAGCTGTTCCCCAATGCCGACTTCTACCATGCCTCGGCTTACCACTTCATGGGCATCCCGACCAAGCTGTTCACGCCGATCTTCGTCTGCTCGCGCCTGACTGGCTGGGCCGCTCACGTGTTCGAGCAGCGCAGCAATAACCGCATCATTCGTCCGAGTGCCGAGTACGTCGGCGTCGAACAGCGCCCGTTCGTGGCAATCGACAAGCGCTGATCGTTCAGCGCTGCAAGAGGAGGGGAGCCGCTGTCCATGACGCTCCCCACTCACTCTCCGAAACTTCCGTGATTGAGTCCAGGCGCCATGAATACTGAAAACCGCAAAGCCCTGCCCGGTACCCGGCTGGATTACTTCGACGCCCGCGCGGCAGTCGATGCGATCAAGCCGGGTGCCTACGACACCCTGCCTTATACCTCTCGTGTGCTGGCCGAGAACCTGGTGCGTCGGTGCGATCCGGCAACCCTGAACGACTCCCTGAACCAACTCATCGAGCGCCGCCGCGACCTGGACTTCCCCTGGTTTCCGGCGCGGGTGGTGTGTCACGACATTCTTGGCCAGACCGCACTGGTGGACCTGGCCGGCCTGCGTGACGCCATCGCCGCCAAGGGCGGCGACCCGGCGAAGGTCAACCCGGTGGTGCCGACCCAACTGATCGTCGATCACTCGCTGGCGGTGGAGCATGGCGGTTTCGAGAAGGACGCCTTTGAGCGCAACCGCGCCATCGAAGACCGTCGCAACGAAGACCGCTTCCACTTCATCAACTGGACCAAGAAAGCCTTCAAAAACGTGGACGTGATCCCGCCGGGCAACGGGATCATGCACCAGATCAACCTGGAGCGGATGTCGCCGGTGGTGCACGCCCTCGATGGCGTGGCGTTCCCGGATACCCTGGTGGGCACCGACAGCCACACCCCCCATGTGGATGCCTTAGGCGTGATTGCCATCGGCGTCGGTGGCCTGGAAGCAGAAAGCGTGATGCTGGGCCGCGCCTCCTGGATGCGTCTGCCGGACATCATTGGCGTCGAACTGGTGGGTAAACGTCAGCCGGGCATCACCGCCACCGATATCGTGCTGGCGATTACCGAGTTCCTGCGCGCTGGCAAGGTGGTGTCTTCGTACCTGGAGTTCTTCGGGGAAGGGGCCAACGACCTGACCCTGGGCGACCGTGCGACCATTTCCAACATGACCCCGGAATTCGGCGCCACGGCGGCGATGTTCTATATCGATCAGCAAACCCTGGATTACCTGACCCTGACCGGGCGTGAACCAGAGCAGGTCAAGCTGGTGGAAACCTACGCCAAACAGACCGGGCTTTGGGCCGACAGCCTGAAAACCGCCGAATACGAGCGCGTGCTCAAGTTCGACCTGTCGAGCGTGGTGCGCAACATCGCCGGGCCGTCCAATCCTCATCGCCGCGTTGCCACGTCCGATCTGGCGGCTCAGGGCATTTCCGGTGTGGTCGAGAACGAGCCGGGCCTGATGCCGGATGGCGCGGTGATCATTGCTGCCATCACCAGTTGCACCAACACCAGCAACCCGCGCAACGTGATCGCCGCCGCCTTGCTGGCGCGCAATGCCAATGCCTGTGGCCTGACCCGCAAACCCTGGGTCAAGACATCTCTGGCACCGGGCTCCAAGGCTGTGCAGCTTTATCTTGAAGAAGCCAAGCTGCTGCCGGAGCTGGAAGCCCTGGGCTTTGGTATCGTCGGTTTCGCCTGCACCACCTGCAACGGCATGAGCGGCGCTCTGGACCCGAAGATCCAGCAGGAAGTCATCGACCGCGACCTGTACGCCACGGCGGTACTGTCGGGTAACCGCAACTTTGACGGACGTATCCATCCATACGCCAAGCAGGCGTTCCTGGCTTCGCCGCCGCTGGTGGTGGCCTACGCGATTGCCGGGACCATCCGTTTCGACATTGAGAAAGACGTGCTGGGCCAGGACAAGGCGGGCAACCCCGTGACCCTCAAGGACATCTGGCCCAGCGACGAAGAAATCGACGCGGTGGTCAAGGCCAGCGTCAAGCCGGACCAGTTCCGCCAGGTCTACATTCCGATGTTCGAGATCAAGGCCGATGACGGTGAACGGGTCAGCCCGTTGTATGACTGGCGCGCGCCGAGCACCTACATTCGCCGTCCACCTTACTGGGAAGGCGCACTGGCCGGTGAGCGTCCGCTCAAGGGCATGCGTCCGTTGGCGGTGCTGGGTGACAACATCACCACCGATCACCTGTCGCCCTCCAACGCGATCATGCTCGACAGCGCGGCCGGTGAATACCTGGCGAAAATGGGCTTGCCGGAAGAAGACTTCAACTCCTACGCCACCCACCGTGGCGACCACCTGACTGCCCAGCGCGCCACCTTTGCCAACCCCAAGTTGCTGAACGAAATGGCCCTGGACAACGGCAAGGTGTTGCAGGGCTCGCTGACCCGCATCGAGCCGGAAGGCCAGGTGACCCGCATGTGGGAAGCCATCGAAACCTACATGGAGCGCAAGCAGTCGCTGATCATCATTGCCGGTGCCGACTACGGTCAGGGTTCTTCCCGGGACTGGGCTGCAAAGGGTGTGCGTCTGGCAGGCGTGGAGGCCATTGCCGCCGAAGGTTTCGAGCGTATCCACCGCACCAACCTGGTGGGCATGGGCGTGTTGCCGCTGGAGTTCAAGCCGGGCACGGATCGCAAGACCCTGAGTATCGATGGCAGCGAAACCTTTGACGTGATCGGCGACCGCACCCCGCGTGCGACGTTGACGCTGGTGATCCACCGCAAGAATGGCGAGCGTGTCGAGGTGCCGGTGACCTGCCGCCTCGACACTGCCGAAGAAGTGTCGATCTATGAGGCGGGCGGCGTGTTGCAACGCTTTGCCCAGGACTTCCTTGAATCGACTACCGCTGCTTAAGGGGCATTACTCAATGGCACATGCACCGCAAATCAGGATTCCCGCCACCTACATGCGTGGCGGTACCAGCAAGGGCGTGTTCTTCCGTCTGCAGGACCTGCCCGAGCCTGCCCAGGTGGCAGGCGCGGCGAGGGATGCCTTGCTGTTGCGGGTGATCGGCAGCCCGGACCCGTACGAGAAGCAGATCGATGGCATGGGCGCGGCGACGTCCAGCACCAGCAAGACGGTGATTCTCTCGAAAAGCACCCGGCCTGACCATGATGTGGATTACCTGTTCGGCCAGGTCTCCATCGACAAGCCGTTCATCGACTGGAGCGGCAACTGCGGCAACCTGTCCGCCGCAGTTGGCCCGTTCGCCATCAGCAACGGGCTGGTGGATACCAGCCGCGTCCCCCGGGACGGCGTCGCCGTGGTGCGTATCTGGCAGGCCAACATCGGCAAGACCATCATCGCTCACGTGCCCATTACCCAGGGGGCCGTGCAGGAAACCGGTGATTTCGAGCTGGACGGCGTGACCTTTCCCGCCGCCGAAGTGCAGCTGGAGTTCATGAATCCTGCCGCCGAAGAGGAGGGCGCGGGTGGCTCGATGTTCCCCACGGGTAATCTGGTGGACGATCTGGAAGTGCCCGGCGTTGGCACCTTCAAGGCGACGATGATCAACGCGGGCATCCCGACCATCTTCGTCAATGCGCGGGACATCGGCTACACCGGCAGTGAATTGCAGGGCGACATCAATGGCGACCCCAAGGCCCTGGCGATGTTCGAGACCATTCGTGCCTACGGCGCGCTGCGCATGGGGTTGATCAAGCACCTCGACGAAGCCGCCAAGCGCCAGCACACGCCCAAGGTGGCCTTCGTGGCCGGGCCTGCTGCGTATACCTCGTCCAGCGGCAAGCCGGTAGCGGCCAGCGATATCGACCTGCAGGTGCGCGCGCTGTCCATGGGCAAGCTGCACCACGCCATGATGGGCACCGCGGCTGTCGCCATCGGCACTGCAGCGGCGATCTCCGGCACCCTGGTCAACCTGGCGGCAGGTGGCACTCAGCGCACCGCTGTGCGCTTCGGGCACCCGTCCGGCACCTTGCGCGTGGGGGCCGAGGCCACCCAGGTTGAAGGTGAGTGGACCGTCAACAAAGCCATCATGAGCCGCAGCGCCCGGGTGCTGATGGAAGGCTGGGTGCGTGCGCCTGGGGATGGTTTCTGATCCAGAAGCATTCGCGAGCAAGCTCGCTCCCACAGATTGGGTGTCTGGCGCAGATACTGTGCTGAACACAAATCCAATTACAAACTTGCGGCCAAACATAGAATCTCCCACAGGCAATCTTGCAAACACAGCAGATCCCGAGGTGAATTGAAGATGAGCGCCAACGTCGACCTGAACAACCGCCCCGACTATGACAAGGTCCTGCAGGAAATCGCCGACTACGTTCTGGGGTTTAAAATCCAGTCCACCGAGGCGCTGGACACAGCACGCAACTGCCTGATAGATACTTTGGGCTGCGGCCTGCTGGCATTGCGCTTCCCGGAATGCACCAAGCACCTGGGGCCGATTGTCGAAGGTACGGTGGTGCCGTTCGGGGCGCGTGTGCCGGGTACAAGCTTTCGGCTGGACCCGGTCAAGGCGGCCTGGGACATCGGTTGCATCATTCGCTGGCTGGATTACAACGACACTTGGCTCGCCGCCGAGTGGGGGCATCCGTCCGATAACCTCGGTGGCATTCTGGCTGTGGCTGATCATCTGTCACAGAAACGCGTGGCCAATGGCGATGCGCCGCTGACCATGCGTGCCGTGTTGGAGGCGATGATCATGGCCCACGAGATTCAGGGCGTGATCGCGCTGGAAAACTCCTTCAATCGCGTCGGGCTCGATCACGTGCTGCTGGTGAAAGTCGCCTCGACCGCTGTAACCGCCAAACTGATGGGCGCCAATCGTGAGCAGTTGCTGTCTGCCCTGTCCCATGCCTTCGTCGACGGACAGGCATTGCGCACTTATCGCCACGCACCGAACGCCGGTTCGCGCAAATCCTGGGCAGCGGGGGATGCCACCAGCCGTGGCGTGCGCCTGGCTGACATCGCCCTGCGAGGGGAAATGGGCATTCCCGGCGTATTGACTGCGCCGCAATGGGGCTTCTACGACGTGCTGTTCAGCCACACCAACAAGGACCTGGCGCTCAAGGCCGAGGACAAGCGCGCCTTCAGTCTGTCGCAGCCCTATGGCACCTACGTGATGGAGAACGTGCTGTTCAAGATCAGCTTCCCGGCCGAGTTCCACGCGCAAACGGCCTGCGAGGCGGCTGTTACCTTGCACCCTCAGGTCAAGGATCGGCTACACGAGATCGACAGGATTGTGATCACCACCCACGAGTCGGCGATTCGCATCATCTCCAAGGTCGGTCAACTGGCCAATGCGGCGGACCGCGACCACTGCATCCAGTACATGACCGCCGTACCCCTGGCATTCGGTAATCTGGTGGCCGAGCAATACGAAGACGACTTCCACGCGGCGCATCCGATCATCGACCTGCTGCGGGAAAAAATGGTCATCGTCGAAGAGCCGCGCTACACCCGGGAGTACCTGGAGGCCGACAAACGCTCGATTGCCAACGCGCTGCAGGTGTTTTTCAAGGACGGCAGCAGTACCGAACAGGTCGTCGTCGAATACCCGATTGGCCATCGTCGTCGGCGTGTGGACGGCATTGCACTGCTGGAAGACAAGTTCAAGGCCAACCTGGCCACCCGCTTCACGGCCCAGCGCAGTGGCGAGATTTTTGCGCTGTGCAAGGATCAGGCGAGGCTTGAGGCGACGCCGGTGAACCGGTTTGTAGATCTTTTTGTGATTTGATGTCGGGAGACATTGTTGGAGCGAGGCTTGCCCGCGAAGGGGCCGGTGTGGTCAGCGCGCATATCCAAACCTGAACCACCGCAATCGCGGACAAGTGCGCTCCTACAATTCACGCTATTTGAACCGTCGCTCAACCCCTTTTTCCACCAGGATCTTGGCGGAGATTTCTTCCACCGAGAAATGGGTGGAATTGATGTTCGGGATGTTCTCGCGGCGGAACAGATTTTCCACTTCGCGCACTTCGAATTCGCACTGGGCGAAGCTGGAGTAGCGGCTGTTGGGCTTGCGTTCATGGCGGATCGCGGTGAGACGGTCCGGGTCGATGGTCAGGCCGAACAGCTTGTTGCGATGGGACTTGAGCGCGGCGGGCAGTTGCAGGCGTTCCATGTCGTCTTCGGTCAGGGGGTAGTTGGCCGCACGAATGCCGAATTGCATGGCCATGTATAGACAGGTCGGGGTTTTGCCGCAACGCGAGACGCCCACCAGGATCAGGTCAGCCTTGTCGTAATAGTGGGTGCGGGCCCCGTCATCGTTGTCCAGGGCGAAATTCACTGCCTCGATACGCTCCATGTAATTGGAGTTGTGGCCAATCGAGTGTGATTTCCCCACCGAGTAGGAGGAGTGTGAACTAAGCTCCTGCTCAAGCGGGGCGAGGAAGGTCGAAAAGATGTCGATCATGAAGCCGTTGGACGTCGCCAGGATCTCGCGAATCTCCTGGTTGACGATGGTGTCGAAGATGATCGGTCGCACTTCATCCCTGTCGGCGGCGTGGTTGATTTGTTGTACCATCGCCCGCGCTTTTTCCACGCTGTCGATGTACGGTCGCGTGAACTTGCTGAACGTAATGTTTTCGAATTGCGCCAACAGGCTTTGACCGAGGGTTTCGGCCGTGATGCCGGTACCGTCGGAGATGAAGAAGGCAGATCGTTTCATTTGCGGCTGGGCCTTAAGCTGATGGCGATTACTGGATAGAATAGGCGCGCTTGCGAGCCTGCCTCACCTTTTTTCCAGGTTAAGGCTCAAGGCCAGGTCATACACGCTCGGAACCGCTTTATACCGCAGTTTCAGCGACTGAGCTTTTCCCAACAACAACACAGTTAGTGGAGAGATCACCTTGGTAGAGTACGTAGTTTCCCTCGATAAGCTCGGCGTCCATGATGTGGAGCATGTGGGGGGCAAGAACGCATCCCTCGGCGAGATGATCAGTAACCTCGCGGGCGCCGGCGTTTCGGTCCCCGGTGGCTTTGCCACTACGGCTCAGGCCTATCGTGATTTCCTTGAGCTCAGTGGTTTGAACGATCAGATCCATGCGGCCCTCGATGCCCTGGATGTCGACGACGTCAACGCGCTGGCAAAGACCGGTGCGCAGATTCGTCAGTGGATCATGGAGGCCGAGTTCCCCGAGAAGCTCAACGCCGAGATTCGTACTGCCTTCGCCACCTTGTCGGCAGGCAACCCGAATCTGGCGGTAGCCGTGCGTTCTTCCGCCACCGCAGAAGATTTGCCAGACGCCTCCTTTGCCGGTCAGCAAGAGACCTTCCTTAACATCCGCGGCGTGGAAAACGTCATCCGTGCGGCCAAGGAAGTATTCGCCTCGCTGTTCAATGACCGTGCCATTTCCTACCGCGTGCACCAGGGTTTCGACCACAAGCTGGTGGCGCTTTCTGCCGGCGTGCAACGCATGGTCCGCTCCGAAACCGGTACTGCGGGTGTGATGTTCACCCTGGACACCGAGTCGGGCTTCCGTGACGTGGTGTTCATCACCGGCGCTTACGGCCTGGGCGAAACCGTTGTACAGGGCGCGGTCAACCCGGACGAATTCTACGTTCACAAGAACACCCTTGAAGCCGGTCGCCCGGCGATCCTGCGCCGCAACCTGGGTAGCAAGGCGATCAAGATGATTTACGGTGACGAAGCCAAGGCCGGCAAGTCGGTCAAGGTCATCGACGTCGAGCCTGCTGATCGCGCGCGCTTCTGCCTGAGCGATGCCGAGGTCAACGAACTGGCCAAGCAGGCGATGATCATTGAAAAGCACTACAAGTGCCCGATGGACATCGAATGGGCCAAGGACGGTGACGACGGCAAGCTGTACATCGTTCAGGCCCGTCCTGAAACCGTGAAAAGCCGCGCCTCGGCCAACGTCATGGAGCGTTATCTGCTCAAGGAAACCGGCACTGTGCTGGTGGAAGGCCGTGCTATCGGCCAGCGCATCGGTGCTGGCAAGGTGCGGATCATCCACGACGTGTCCGAAATGGACAAAGTACAGCCGGGCGATGTGCTGGTTTCCGACATGACCGACCCGGACTGGGAGCCGGTCATGAAGCGCGCCAGCGCCATCGTCACCAACCGTGGTGGTCGTACCTGTCACGCGGCGATCATTGCCCGTGAACTGGGGATCCCGGCTGTCGTGGGTTGCGGCAACGCCACCCAGCTATTGAAAGAAGGGCAGGGCGTGACCGTTTCCTGTGCCGAAGGCGACACCGGTTTCATCTTCGAAGGTGAGCTGGGCTTCGACATCAAGCAGAACTCGGTCGATGCCATGCCGGAACTGCCGTTCAAGATCATGATGAACGTTGGCAACCCGGACCGGGCATTCGACTTCGCCCAGTTGCCCAACGCCGGTGTTGGCCTGGCGCGGCTGGAATTCATCATCAACCGCATGATCGGCGTGCACCCCAAGGCGCTGCTCAATTACTCCACGCTGCCGTTGGACATCAAGGAAAGCGTCGACAAGCGCATCGCTGGTTACAACGACCCGGTGGGCTTCTACGTCGAGAAGCTGGTGGAAGGCATCAGTACCCTGGCTGCCGCGTTCGCGCCGAAGAAGGTCATCGTGCGTCTGTCGGACTTCAAGTCCAACGAATACGCGAACCTGATTGGCGGCAAGCTGTACGAGCCGGAAGAAGAGAACCCGATGCTGGGCTTCCGTGGTGCTTCGCGCTACATCAGCGAAAGCTTCCGTGACTGCTTCGAACTCGAGTGCCGCGCCCTCAAGCGCGTGCGCAACGAGATGGGCCTGACCAACGTCGAAATCATGGTGCCGTTCGTGCGCACCCTGGGCGAAGCGAGCCAGGTCGTCGACCTGCTGGCGGAAAATGGTCTGGCCCGTGGTGAGAACGGTCTGCGCGTGATCATGATGTGCGAACTGCCGTCCAACGCGATCCTGGCCGACGAGTTCCTTGAGTACTTCGACGGCTTCTCCATCGGCTCCAACGACCTGACCCAGCTGACCCTGGGCCTGGACCGTGACTCCGGGATCATCGCGCACCTGTTCGATGAGCGTAATCCGGCGGTCAAGAAACTGCTGTCCAACGCCATTCAGGCGTGCAACAAGGCTGGCAAGTACATCGGTATCTGCGGCCAGGGGCCTTCCGATCACCCGGATCTGGCGCGCTGGTTGATGGAGCAGGGCATTGAAAGCGTTTCGTTGAACCCCGATTCCGTACTGGAAACCTGGTTCTTCCTGGCTGAAGCCCAGACCCCGGTCTGAGGTGATTGAGTGAAGTGCCTTCCCTTGTCAGGGGTGGCGCTTCTTCGTTCCGTAGGGCGGTTTGAAAAGCCGCCCTTTTTTGTGCAAGAGCAATATGCAAAGCAGCAGCAATCTATTTCCAGTGGCCTTGATCAGCGCCGAACGTCGTGGCGATCTGATCGAGGACGTGTACCGTTTGAAACCCGCCAACAGCCGGGACATCAGCGTCGAGCTGGCTGTCACCCGCCTGGGACTGGTCGAGCAACCGGACGCGCGTGGCGTGCCGGTCATTTTGTTGCATGGCAGTTTTTCCAACCGGCGCTTCTGGTATTCGCCCAAGGGTATCGGCCTGGGAGCCTACCTGGCGCGTGCGGGCTTCGACGTCTGGATCCCCGAGATGCGCGGGCATGGTCTGTCGGCGCGCAACCAGGCCTACAAGTACAACCAGGTGGCGGATTACGCGCAGTACGACCTGCCGGCCATTGCCGCCTTTGTCAAAGAGCAGAGCGGCCAGATCCCCCATTGGGTTGGCCATTCGCTGGGCGGCACCACGCTGGCCGCGGCATTGGGGGGGCAGTATCTGGGTACGGAAGGCGCGGCTTCGGTCGCGTTGTTCGGGACGCAGGTCAGTCGTACCTACTGGCCGCTGAAAGTGCCACCCCTGGAATGGACCGGGCGCTTGCTGTTCAAGCGCTTCGACCATATTTCCGGGCCACGATTCAAGCGCGGCCCGGAAGACGAGCCCATTGGCGTGGTGCTGGAAAGCATGCGTTGGCATGGTTTGTTCGGGCGTTTTGGCGACAAACACCGCGACTGGTGGGCGGGCTTGAGCGAGGTGCAGGTGCCTGTGCTGGCGGTGGCTGCCGTGGGCGATCATCAGGATCCGGTCTGGGCTTGTCGCAAATTGTTCGATCAGATAAGCGCCGAGCACAGCCAGTTTCTTTGCCTGGGGCGCGAGCATGGTTTTACCGAAGATTTCGGCCATGTGCAGATGATCGTCAGCAAGAGCGCGCAAACCCAGGTGTGGCCGCGCGTAGCGGACTGGTTGCGTGAGCGTTCGATGGTCGTGGGTGACGAGCCACAGCCCTTGCAGGCGTCAGGGTATTGATCCAGAGCGCCCGGGGCGTAAGCTATGGCCGATTACGCTGTTCCCGTCATATTGCTGTCGGATGTGCACTATGTTCCTGGCCCTTGAACGCCTGATCAATCTGAACGAAGGCTATCGGCAGACGTTTAAAGTTGCCGGGCGTGATTTATTGCTGTTGGTGGTGGATAACCAGCCGCTGCTGCTGGAGGACAGCTGCCCGCATCAGGGCGCGCCCTTGCACGGCGCCAGCCTTGTGGGTACGGTCTTGCGATGCAAGCGCCATGGCATCGAGTTCCAGTTGCCCAGCGGGCGCCCGGTTCAGGCATCCTGCCCGGGCCTCAAGCTTTTTGCCCTGGCGTATGACGGCGACAGGATTGGCGTCGAGGTCTGAGCTGAACCAACGAGGGTCAACGCTCTCTCTATAGAGATGCGATTTCGCGGTATCACTTGAAGCTGTTTCCACTGCCAGGAGTTCCCCATGCATTACATCACTCCCGATCTGTGCGACGCCTACCCGGAACTGGTGCAGGTTGTCGAACCCATGTTCAGCAATTTCGGTGGCCGCGATTCCTTTGGCGGTGAAATCGTCACCATCAAATGCTTTGAGGACAACTCTTTGGTCCGCGATCAGGCCGAGGTCAATGGCAAGGGCAAAGTCCTGGTCGTCGATGGCGGCGGCTCCCTGCGTCGGGCCTTGCTGGGCGACCTGCTGGCGGAGAAAGCGGCAAAGAACGGCTGGGAAGGTATGGTCATCTACGGCTGCGTCCGGGATGTGGACGTGATCGCGCAAACCGACCTGGGTGTCCAGGCACTGGCCAGTCACCCCATGAAAACCGACAAACGCGGTATCGGTGACCTCAACGTGGTCGTAACCTTTGCAGGCGTCACGTTCCGCCCTGGCGAGTACGTATACGCCGACAACAATGGTGTGATCGTTTCACCGTCTCCCCTGAAAATGCCGGAATAAGCAGGACACGAATGTTCGACGAAACAAACGCGCAGTGGGGGCTGGTCCATGCCCTCGTTTTGGATGGTAACGGTGGGGCGCGTTTAATCGCACGAACCGAACTGGATGGGCTTGAGCTGCAGCCGCAAGAGAGTGTCTGGCTGCACTGGGACCGCAGTCATCCGCAGACCCAGACCTGGTTGCGCAACAACAGCGGGCTCAATGAGTTCGCCTGTGACTTGCTGCTGGAAGAAAACACCCGACCGCGCATGCTGGCATTGCCCGACCAGGCGTTGCTGCTGTTTTTACGCGGGGTGAACCTCAACCCCGGGGCTGAGCCCGAGGACATGGTGTCGGTCAGGATATTCGCCGCCGCCCAGCAGGTGATCTCCCTGCGTCTGCGGCCATTGCGCGCCACGGACGAGCTGATCGACCTGTTCGAACAGGGAAAAGGGCCGACCACGGCCTCGGAATTGATTCTTTATCTGTCGCAATACCTCACCGACAAGGTGCAAACCCTGGTGGGCGAACTGACGGAACTGGTTGATGACGAAGAGGAAAAGATCGACGCCGACGAGCGGTACACGCCAAATCATGACCAAATCCTTCAGATTCGTCGTCGAGCCGCTGGATTGCGCCGGTTTCTCGGGCCGCAACGGGATATCTATGGGCAGCTCACTCGCTGCAAATTGCCCTGGTTCGTCGAAAGTGCTGCGGATTACTGGAACGAGCTGAACAACAGCCTGACGCGTTACCTCGAGGAGCTGGAACTGACCCGGGAGCGTGTCAGCCTCGTGCTGGAGTCCGAGGACCGTCGCCTGCGTCAGCGCATGGATCGCACCATGTACCGTTTCGGCATTATCACCGGTATTTTCCTGCCCATGAGCTTCCTGACCGGCTTGCTGGGAATCAACGTGGGTGGCATTCCTGGCTCATCCAATCCCTACGGCTTCCTGCTGGCGTGTGCCCTGATGGCGGCGGTCGCGCTGGGGCAGTGGTGGCTGTTTCGGAGGTTACGTTGGGTGTGAAGGTTACAATTTTATTTGTTACCCTGCGGCGCGTTTGTGACTTGCCCAACTCTTTTCGCGTCTTTCAGTGACATTGCGTGAGGTGCCTATGCACGACCCGTTTGAAGAATCACTGCGCGACATGCTCAATTCGTCATCCTCCAGCCGGGATGACAAGGCTTGCCTTGGCCGCGTACTGAAGACCGCCAACCGTCAGGTCGGCGCGGGCGTCCTGTTCAGCCTGCTGGGCCATTGGTCCAAGGCGTTGATGATTGCCGTGAACAACGGTTCGGCTCATGTCGCGCCGGTTTCACGCCGGGCGGCCTCTACTGCTCGTCCTGTCGATAAGGCTGATTGAATATGGAATTGGATCTCTGGACCCAGAGCCTCGTTGCCGCAATGACTGCATTGTGGACCAAAGTCGCAAATTTCATCCCCAACCTGTTTGGCGCCCTGATTGTGGTGCTGCTGGGTTTTGTCGTGGCCAAGCTGCTGGACACCCTGCTTTCCAAACTGCTCGCCAAGCTGGGCCTCGACCGTTTGATGGGCGGCACCGGGCTGACTAAAATGATCAGCCGCGCCGGGGTGCAGGTTCCGATCTCGACCCTGATTGGCAAGATTGTTTACTGGTTCGTGCTGCTGATTTTCCTGGTGTCCGCTGCTGAATCGTTGGGCCTGGAACGGGTTTCCGCGACACTGGACATGCTGGCGCTGTACCTGCCGAAGGTATTTGGCGCGGCACTGGTGTTGCTGGTGGGCGTGCTGCTGGCGCAACTGGCCAATGGCCTGGTGCGTGGCGCTGCCGAAGGCGTAGGGCTCGATTACGCAGCCGGCCTTGGGCGAATTGCCCAGGGGCTGGTCATTATCATCAGTATTTCGGTGGCAATCAGCCAGTTGGAGGTCAAGACTGACCTGCTTAACCACGTGATTGTGATCGGATTGATTACCGTTGGTCTGGCCGTTGCGCTGGCCCTGGGGCTTGGAAGTCGTGAAATTGCCGGTCAGATTCTGGCGGGTATTTATGTGCGGGAGTTGTATCAGGTTGGGCAACAAGTGCGAGTTGGAGAGGTCGAAGGGCAGATCGAAGAAATTGGTACGGTGAAAACCACGCTGCTGACAGACGAGGGAGAGTTGGTGTCATTGTCCAACCGAATCCTCCTCGAACAGCGCGTGAGCAGCCGCTGAACCGGCGAACCCTGCTAATGTATGCCGCCATGAAAATCCGGGGTACCCGGACTGTGGCGGACATTGACCTGACTGTCGGCACGACTTGTTTTGAATAAAACCCAATCGCTATCGATGCGCTACGACCCCCGCGAACTCTCTGATGAGGAGTTGGTCGCGCGCGCGCATACCGAGCTTTTCCACGTCACCCGTGCCTACGAAGAGCTGATGCGGCGGTACCAACGAACACTTTTTAATGTTTGTGCACGTTATTTAGGGAACGATCGCGATGCTGACGATGTCTGTCAGGAAGTGATGCTTAAGGTGCTGTATGGGTTGAAGAATTTCGAAGGGAAATCGAAATTCAAAACCTGGCTCTACAGCATCACCTATAACGAATGCATTACGCAGTACAGGAAGGAACGGCGAAAGCGTCGCTTGATGGACGCTTTGAGTCTTGACCCTCTTGAGGAAGCGTCGGAAGACAAGACGCCCAAACCTGAAGAGAAAGGAGGACTCGATCGCTGGCTTGTGTATGTGAACCCGATCGACAGGGAAATTCTGGTGCTACGTTTTGTCGCAGAGCTGGAGTTTCAGGAGATCGCAGACATCATGCACATGGGCCTGAGTGCCACGAAAATGCGTTACAAAAGAGCTTTGGATAAATTACGCGAGAAATTTGCGGACAGTACCGAAACTTAACTCGGGGCAAATGCCTCTAAACGATCAGGCAAGTTCTGCTACACTTGCCGACGAGTTGTCTCTCAGTACGAGGGGCCACTTACCAATCACCAGATGGGGATTTAACGGATGAAACTGAAAAACACCTTGGGCATTGCCATTGGTTCTGTTGTTGCCATGACTTCGTTCGGCGTGCTGGCCCAAGGCCAAGGCGCGGTCGAAGGTGAAGCCTTTTACCAAAAGAACTACAACGACAGCGTCAAGCATGTTGAAGACGGCCGCACTGCTGGTGCATCCATCGGCTACTTCCTGACTGACGACGTTGAAGTCATCCTGGGCTACGGCAAAACCAACTACACTCGTTCCAACGATGGTACTGGCAGCCAGAAGATCAACGGTGACACTGGCTCCCTGACCGGCATGTACCACTTCGGTACCGTTGGCGACGCCATTCGTCCATACGTCTCCGGTGGCTTCGCTCACCAGAGCCTGACCAACGTGAAGGCTGACGGCCACAGCGGTCGTGACAGCTCTACCTTCGCTACCATCGGTGCTGGTGCCAAGTGGTACATCACTGACAACCTGTACGCACGTGCTGGTATCGACGCTGACTACAAACTGGACAACGGCAAGTGGGACTACGCTCCTACCGTTGGTCTGGGTGTGAACTTCGGTGGCGGCTCCAAGCCTGCTCCTGCTCCAGTACCGGCTCCAGAGCCAGTTGCTGCAGCACCTGAAGCTCCAGTGGAAGCAGCTCCAGAAGTTGTTCGCGTTCAACTGGACGTGAAATTCGACTTCGACAAATCTGTTGTTAAACCAGGCAGCTACGGCGACATCAAAAACCTGGCTGACTTCATGCAACAGTACCCACAAACCACCACTACTGTTGAAGGTCACACTGACTCCGTCGGTCCTGACGCTTACAACCAGAAACTGTCCCAGCGTCGTGCTGACGCTGTCAAGAAAGTCCTGGTTAACCAGTACGGTGTTGGCGCTTCCCGCGTTAGCTCGGTTGGCTACGGCGCATCGCGTCCAGTTGCTGACAACAAAACCGAAGCTGGTCGCGCGGTTAACCGTCGCGTAGAAGCTGAAGTAGAAGCTCAAGCTAAGTAATTAGCCCAGCGCTTCAACAGAAAAGCCCGGCTTATGCCGGGCTTTTCTTTGCCTGCGATTTGTCCAACCGGTCAGTCAGGGCTGGTGATCTGTGTGGAGTTCTATGTTCAGGGGCAATCTGTGGGAGCGAATTCATTCGCGATGCGATGTGTCAGCCGCCGCAGATGTTGACCGTGCTGGCCTCTCGCGAATGAATTCGCTCTTATCAAACAAGATTTAATTCGTTGATTTACCTGATTATTTATGGCGACGAAAAATTACTGTAGGAGCGGACTCGTCCGCGAAAGCGATGTCTCAGGCACGGAAGATATCGCCTGTGCCGACGTCTTCGCGGACGAGTCCGCTCCTACAAGGGCTTAGTTTGCTGCGCGACAGCGTGGCGTCTGGACGACGGGCGACCCCTCATCAAACAGGATGTAATTCGTTGATTTACTTGATGATTTCAAGCAACGAAAATCTACTGTAGGAGCGGACTCGTCCGCGAAGACGTCAGCACAGGCAACACTTTCTGGGCATGAAATACCGCTTTCGCGGACGCTCCTACAAGGGCTCCGTTTGCTGCGCGACAGCGCGGCGGCTGGACGACGTGCGACCTCCCACAGAATAAAAGAACCATTGCGACTCAGCCTTTGAGCCACCCGACCACCAGCACCAGATTGACCACCAGTGAAACCAAAGCCAGCGTCCGCCAGACCTTCAGCGGTTCGCGCTCCAGCAGGGGAATATGGCGCGGGGCGGGTGGTTGTCGTTCGGCGCGTTCCATCTCCAGCAGCCAGTGTTCGGCCGTTTCGTAACGTTGTGCAGGATCGGCCACCAAGGCTTTGCCCAGGTTTTGCTCCAGCCAGTCCGGCACATCCGGTCGGTAGCGGCTGGCGGGCACCGGAATGCCAAAGCGTCGGTTCTGGAAGGCTTCGACTTCACCGTACGGGTAGTACCCGGTCAGCAGGTAGTAAAGCGTGACGCCTGCCGCATAAAGGTCTTGTTGCGGTCCGGGCTCGGCACCGGCAAAGGCTTCCGGCGCAATGAAACTTGGTGTGCCGGGCAGGTCGTTGGCCGAGGGCGCTGACAAGCCAGGGCAAAACGCCAAGCCAAAATCCAGCAGCCGTAAACTACCTTCAGCCTCCAGCAGCAGGTTTTCCGGCTTGATGTCCCGATGCAGGACGTTACGTCGATGCAGCAACCCGATCGCTCTCAGCAGGTCCCTTGCCAGGGTTTGCCAGTGTGCCAGGGGCAGAGGGCCGTTGTGCTGGAACAGTTCGGCCAGCGTCTGGCCGGGATGCTCGCGCATCACGTAGTACAAATGCTGCCGTTGTGGCGTGGTGTGGACTTCGGGGAAGTGACGTCCGGCAACCCGGCGCAAGAACCATTCTTCCAGCAACAAGGCCTGCCCGGCACTGTCGTCGTGGTGGCGGCTGTCAGGCAAGGTTTTCAGCAGCCAGGGCTGTTGCTGCTGATCGCGAACCCGATACAGCAATGATTGCCTTGATTCCCCCAGCAGCGCCTCGACCTGCCAGCCTTCGAATGTCTGGCCGGCTTTCAGTGCCGGGGGCAGGGGCCATTGCTGCAGTTGAATCAGGGCGTCGCCGAGGTGGTCTTGCCCCAGGGCGTCGACGCGGACCAACAAGGCGCTGGCGTTGTCCTGACTACCCGCCAGGTGCGCGGCGTTCACCAGGGTCTGCACGGCGTTGTCCAGGTCGGGCTGTTCGCGCAGGATAGAGCGGATACTCGCATCGCCCAGGGTCGCCCACACGCCATCACTGAGCAGCAACAGCCGTTCGCCCTCACGCAATTCGCCGTCCAGATAATCCATGACCACGTGTTGATCCAGCCCCAGCGCGCGCTTGAGCACATGCTGCATATCCGGTTGTTCCCACACGTGATCTTCGCTGATGCGTTGCAGTTGGTCATTGTGACAGCGATAGGCCCGGCAATCGCCGACATGGGCCAGGGTAAAGCGCCGCCCCCGCATGACCAGTGCGCTCAGGGTGGTCATCAGGCCATTGGCTTGCAGCCAGCGATTTTGCGCCAGCAGCAAGCGGTCCAGCGCCTGCGCGATTCCCCAGGTTTCCGGGGTTGCGTAGTAATCCAGCGCCAACGCCTGCAAGGTCGAGCGCGAAGCCAGACCGCCGTCTGTGCATTGGCTGACACCGTCGGCGAGGGCAAACAGGTAACCCTTGCTCGCCGCCAGTGCCGGTGCCGGGGTGACCAGCCGCAGGGCGTCCTGATTCTCCGGGCGCGGGCCGCTGGCGCTGTACTGGGCGAAACTCAATTGCAGGCTCATCGGTCAGATCATACGCGCGCTGCGGTCACGCCGGCCGAGCCCCAGGTGGTTCTCCAGCGGCGTTTGACGTTGAACAGGCCAAACCAGGCCACCACGCCCAATAGCGCAAACAGCCAGAGCGCCAGTTGATAGCTGCCGGTGTTCTGTTTTATCGCGCCCAGGCCCGCAGCCAGCAGGAAGCCACCCACGCCACCGGCCATGCCGACCAGGCCGGTCATGACGCCGATTTCCTTGCGAAAGCGTTGCGGCACCAACTGAAACACTGCGCCGTTGCCAGCCCCAAGGCCTAGCATCGAGGTGACGAACAGTGCCAGCGCCGCCCAGGAACTAGGAAGGTTGAAGCCCACCGCTGCGATACAGATCGCGGCCACCGCATACATGCCCAGTAGGGTGCGAATGCCACCGAAGCGGTCGGCCAGGGCGCCGCCCAAGGGCCGCATCATGCTGCCGCCGAATACACAGGCGGCGGTGTAGTAACCGGCGGTCACCGGGCTCAGGCCGTACTGGTCGTTGAAGTAACCGGGCAGTGCGCTGGCCAGGCCGCTGAAACCACCGAAGGTCACGCTGTAGAAAAACATGAACCACCAGCTGTCGCGATCACCCAGTGCCTTGAGGTAATCGGCCACGGATTTGGCTTTGCTTCGTTGTGGTGCATTGCGTGCCAGGAAGATGAAGACAAACAGGGTCAGCACCAGCGGGATCAATGCGAAGCCGAACACATTGGTCCAGCCAAAGCTGACGGCCAGTACCGGGGCGATCAGTGCCGCGAACACGGTGCCTGAGTTGCCCGCACCGGCTATGCCCATGGCTTTTCCCTGGTGTTCGGGGGGATACCATTGCGACGCCAGGGGCAGTGCCACCGCGAACGATGCGCCGGCCATGCCCAGGAACAGGCCCAGCAGCAGCGCCTGTTCATAGCTGTGGATGCCCAGTTGCCAGGACACGAGCAGTGCGCCAATCACGATCACCTGGCCGATGATCCCGGCCGTCTTGGGGGACAGTTGGTCGGCGAGCATGCCCATCAGCAGGCGCAGGATGGCGCCCGCCAGAATCGGGGTGGCAACCACCAGCCCGCGCTGTTGAGTGGTGAGGTGCAAATCGGTCGCGATCTGTACGCCCAGAGGGCCGAGCAGGTACCAGACCATGAAGCTCAGGTCGAAGTACAAAAAGGCGGCGAACAGGGTCGGTTTATGGCCGGCCTTCCAGAAGCTTGTATTCATTGAACACCTCATCGGCAAAAAAACGGGCGGATCAAAACGCAAAAAACGCCGCAACCCGATTCGCCTTGGCGAAGGGGTGTGCGACGTCTTTGTCGTAAAAAAGGGAAGGGCAACCGCCGTTGGCTACCTGTGGTATTGGATAAGCAAGAGATGGGCCACTTATCAGACTAACGATATTTACAGTGGGAGCGAGCTTGCTCGCGAAGGCGCTATTCCTGATACATCTTGAGTGACTGATGTTCCGCATTCGTGAGCAAGCTCACTCCCACAGGGCTGTATTTCAGGCAGGTCGTCACCCCAGCATTTCATTCATGGCAATGATCTGCTCCGCCACCTGAATCAGCTTCTGCTGGCGGCTCATGGCCTGGCGCCGCATCAGGGTGTAGGCCTCTTCTTCCTGGCAATCCTTCATCTTCATCAGCATGCCTTTGGCCAGTTCGATGCGTTTGCGCTCCGCCAGTTGCTGGTCCCGGGCCTGCAACTGGGCGCGCAGGGACTGATCGCTCTCGAAGCGAGCCATGGCAACGTCCAGGATCGGTTGCAGGCGCTGGGCATGAATGCCTTCGACGATATAGGCGCTGACCCCGGACTTGATGGCCTGGCGCATCACGCCGGGGTCATGTTCGTCGGTGAACATAACGATGGGGCGCGGTTGGTCGCGGCTGACCAGCACCACCTGTTCCATGACGTCGCGACCAGGGGATTCGGTGTCGATCAGGATAACGTCCGGGCGCACGGCTTCGACCCGGGCAGGCAGGTCGATGATCAGGCCGGACTCGTCGATGACCTCGAAACCGGCTTCGCTAAGCGCGGCTTTGAGGCGCCCGACTTTTTTGGGTGTGTCGTTGATCAGCAGGATACGCAGCATATGGACGATTTCCTCAACCACTGACAGCAGCAGGTGTCACATTGCTCAATGCGTTGAGCGTGAAGCTGTGGGCATACCCGGCCGGATCGCTGCCGTCCCAGATCTTGCCGTCGATCAACTGGCTGCTGCGCATGGTGGCCTCGGGTATTTCGACCCCCACGGCTTCAGCGGCCTGGCGATACAGAGCCAATTGCTGCACTTGCGTGGCCACCGCCAGGTAGTCCGGGTCTTCACGCAGCAAGCCCCAGCGACGGAACTGGGTCATGAACCACATGCCGTCGGACAGCCACGGCATGTTGACCTCGCCCGACCCATGAAAGCGTAGCGCGTGAGGGTCCTGCCAGCGATGGCCCAGCCCGTCATCGTAATGACCCAGCAGGCGCGGGGCGATGCATTCCACGGGCGCATCCAGGTATTCACTGCCGCTGAGCAATTGCGCCGTGCTGCTGCGGTTTTCGGGGTTTTGTTCAATGAAACGGCTGGCCTGCAGCACGGCCATGACCAGCGCCCGCGCGGTGTTGGGGTACTGCTCCACAAACTCACGGGTGCAGCCGATGACTTTTTCCGGATGGTCCGGCCAGATCGCCTGGGTGGTGGCCAGGGTAAAGCCCAGTTCCTGGCTCACCGCGCTGGCCCCCCAGGGTTCGCCTACGCAGAAACCGTCGATACGACCCGCCTGCAGGTGCGCCACCATCTGTGGCGGCGGCACCACCACGCTGTTCACATCCTCCAGCGGATGAATGCCCTGGCTCGCCAGCCAATAATAGAGCCACATGGCGTGGTTGCCCGTGGGGAAGGTCTGGGCGAAGTTGAGTTTTGTGCCGATTTGGTGCGCGCGTCGATCCAGTGCCTCAGGACTGATCACGCCCGCTTCCTGCAGGGGGCGGGACAGGTTGATGCTCTGTCCGTTCTGGTTCAGCCCCATGAGTACGGCCATGTCTTTGGCCGCACCGCCGCTGATCCCCAGTTGCACGGCATAGATCAGCGCATAGAGGCTGTGTGCCGCGTGCAGCTCGCCACTGACCAGTTTGTCGCGCAAATTGGCCCATGAGGATTGGCGTTTGAGGTTGAGGGTCAGCCCGTAAGGTTGGGCGAAACCCTGAGTAGCGGCGACCACCAGAGGCGCGCAGTCAGTAAGGGCCATGAAACCCACATCGATGCTATTCAGTTCCGGCGCATCACTGCCCGCGACCCAGGCCAGGGTATTGCTCGTCGATTCGTTCATACGCGCCCGCTAATCAAATGCGCCATCCAAAAAAAAGCGTCGCCCCCTCGTTTGCCAAAGCAAAGACGGTAACGACGCCATTGTCCAATGCCTCGCGCCGCCTTTGGTACGAGTGCTTATGGCCTGTGTCACGCAAGACATATGCCAGCGGGCGGGCAGCTCGTGGCGTAAAGGTTGCAGCATGCCTCGCCTACAGACCCTCGGGCCGTCTATAATCGCGGCCCTGAATTCAGCCTCTCACGAGCCACGCCTGCCCATGTATAACCTGGCCCGCCAGTTACTGTTCAAACTCTCCCCTGAAACCTCCCACGACCTGTCGCTGGACCTGATCGGTGCCGGGGGACGTCTGGGGCTCAATGGCCTGCTGAGCAAGGCACCTGCGAAGTTGCCGGTGACAGTCATGGGCCTGGAGTTTCCCAACCCGGTCGGGCTGGCGGCAGGGCTGGACAAGAACGGTGCAGCCATCGATGGCTTTGCGCAGCTGGGTTTCGGTTTTGTCGAGATCGGCACCGTGACACCGCGTCCGCAGCCGGGCAACCCGAAGCCACGCATTTTCCGCTTGCCCCATGCCGAAGCCATCATCAACCGCATGGGCTTCAACAACCTGGGCGTCGATAACCTGGTGACCCGCGTCCAGGCTGCCAAATACAGCGGCATCCTTGGGATCAACATCGGCAAGAACTTCGATACGCCGGTCGAGCGCGCTGTGGACGATTACCTGATCTGCCTGGACAAGGTCTACGCCCATGCCAGCTATATCACCGTCAACGTCAGCTCGCCCAACACCCCTGGGCTGCGCAGCCTGCAATTCGGTGATTCGCTCAAGCAGTTGCTCGAAGCCCTGCGCGTGCGCCAGGACGAACTCACCCGGCGACATGGCAAGCGCGTCCCGCTGGCCATCAAGATCGCCCCGGACATGACCGACGAAGAGACCGTACTGGTTGCCACGGCGTTGCTCGAGTCTGGTATGGATGCGGTCATTGCTACCAACACCACCCTCAGCCGTCAGGGCGTCGAAGGCCTGCCCCACGCTGACGAGGCCGGTGGGCTGTCAGGCGCGCCTGTGCGTGAGAAGAGCACACACACGGTCAAGGTGCTGGCGCAGGAACTGGCGGGGCGGTTGCCGATCATTGCGGCGGGCGGGATTACCGAAGGCAAGCACGCTGCCGAGAAGATCGCGGCAGGTGCCAGTCTGGTGCAGGTCTATTCGGGCTTTATCTACAAGGGGCCTGCGCTGATTCGTCAGTCGGTGGATGCCATCGCTTCTATGCCAAAACGCTGAAACAAACACGGCAGTGATAAAAAAGGGGTTCCATTATGGAACCCCTTGGGCTTTAGCCCGCCGCCCTGGTAGGGCGTGCATGGTTAGTTCGAAATTCGCAGATTTGAGTGTTTAGTCGGAAGGTACCTGGTTAGCCGACCGCGTGAAGTTCGTTGAGTCTGTGGATACCCGCAGTGCCGGTCATACCGTCCCAGTTGTCGCCGCGTCCTTCTCGCCAGCCATTGATCCAGGCTTGGCGTACCGACGGTAGAGTAAAGGGGCAAAGCTCACGGGATTTTCCATGAACGCCAAATTGATATCCGCGTAAAAATGCTCTTTCCAACGGATCACGCTTAAGTCTTCTCATAGGGTGTTGCCCTCGTCTGTTGACTGTTATGTCCCTGTGGACCTCATGTCGAGGTCGGGCAGAAATCTTCTGCCGTTGGTACCCGCTGCCGGCGTCGCGGGCTTTAGTGTTGTCATCGTTGCGGTGACAACCTGTGGTGAGTTCTAACCAATGCGCCGAGGTCTGTGAATGATCGTTTTTTCATAAGGGCGTAATGTTTAGAGTGGTAAGGCCATAAGTGACAATGTGTTTCAAATTTGATTTTTTGCGCAGCCCCACTGAACCGAGGCTTTGAGCAATACGCGAGAGTATTTCTCAAGCGCAGGTGATGGCCGATTGGCGTCAAATTTTTTACGACGAAGGGTCGCGATGTGACTTTTTATTACGGCGGTTGTCGTGCTGAATAGTCATCTTTTTATTATGGAATGTCCTTTGGCCACTGTGGTCGAGGGATCCACTGCCGCACTGACGTAACAGGTTCATGCGGTGGATCGGCACAATTTGTGTGCCACGCAGGCGTTCTCCAAGAAAGTCGCCTGTTTAAAATCTGGTGGTGCAATGCGTTGCCCGCCGCTTATGGCTTATGCCCTGGATTACCCATGTCGGACCGTTACGAACTTTTCCTCACATGCCCAAAAGGCCTCGAAGGGCTGCTTGCTGAGGAAGCGACCGCGCTTGGCCTCGAAGAAACCCGCGAACATACTTCCGCCATCCGCGGCGTCGCCGACATGGAGACGGCCTATCGACTGTGCCTCTGGTCGCGTCTGGCTAACCGGGTACTGCTGGTGCTCAAGCGCTTCCCCATGAAGAACGCCGAAGACCTTTATCACGGCGTCCTGGATGTGGAGTGGCAGGATCACCTGGAAGCCGATGGTTCGCTGGCGGTGGAGTTCAGCGGTAACGGTTCAGGCATCGACAACACCCATTTCGGTGCGCTGAAGGTCAAGGATGCCATCGTCGACAAGCTGCGTACCCCGGACGGCGATCGGCCTTCGGTTGACAAGCTCAACCCGGACCTGCGCGTACACCTGCGCCTGGACCGTGGCGAAGCGATTCTGTCCCTGGACTTGTCCGGACACAGCTTGCACCAGCGCGGCTATCGCCTGCAGCAGGGTGCGGCGCCGCTCAAGGAAAACCTGGCAGCGGCCATTCTGGTGCGTGCCGGCTGGCCGCGTATTGCTGCCGAAGGCGGCGCGCTGGCGGACCCGATGTGCGGCGTCGGCACCTTCCTGGTGGAAGCGGCCATGATGGCGGCGGACATCGCCCCTAACCTCAAGCGCGAGCGCTGGGGTTTCTCCGCATGGCTGGGGCACGTACCGGCGTTGTGGAAAAAACTGCACGAAGAAGCACAGCAGCGCGCTGATATCGGCTTGTCGAAGCCACCGTTGTGGATTCGTGGCTACGAAGCTGACCCGCGCCTGATTCAGCCGGGCCGCAACAACATCGAGCGTGCAGGCCTGAGCGACTGGATCAAGGTCTATCAGGGCGAAGTGGCGACCTTCGAGCCGCGTCCGGACCAGAACCAGAAAGGCCTGGTGATCTGCAACCCGCCCTACGGCGAGCGTCTGGGCGACGAGGCCAGTCTGCTCTATCTCTACCAGAACCTGGGCGAGCGCCTGCGTCAGGCCTGCCTGAACTGGGAAGCCGCAGTGTTTACCGGCGCGCCCGACCTGGGCAAGCGCATGGGCATCCGCAGCCACAAGCAATACGCGTTCTGGAACGGCGCGTTGCCTTGCAAGCTGCTGCTGATCAAGGTTTTGCCGGACCAGTTCGTGACCGGGGAGCGCCGTACTTCCGAACAACGCCAGATCGAGCGCGAGCAGGTCGAAACCGATACCTCCGAGAACGTCGCACCTGGCAAGTACGAGAAGTACAACAAGAACGGTAATCCGATTCGCAAGCCAGAGCCGGTAGTCGAGCAGGCGCGCCTGAGCGAAGGCGGGCAGATGTTTGCCAATCGTCTGCAAAAGAACCTCAAGTTGCTGGGTAAGTGGGTACGTCGCGAAGGCATCGACTGCTATCGGGTCTATGACGCCGACATGCCCGAGTACTCCCTGGCCATCGATCTTTACCATGACTGGGTTCACGTCCAGGAATACGCCGCACCCAAGTCCATCGACCCGGAAAAGGCTTCGGCCCGTCTGTTCGATGCCCTGGCCGCTATTCCTCAAGCCCTGAACATCGATAAGAATCGCGTGGTGATCAAGCGCCGCGAACGCCAGAGCGGGACCAAGCAGTACGAACGCCAGAGCGCCCAGGGGCAATTTCAGGAAGTGAGCGAGGGCGGCGTCAAGTTGCTGGTCAACCTCACCGATTACCTGGACACCGGTCTGTTCCTCGACCACCGCCCGATGCGCATGCGTATCCAGCGTGAAGCAGCGGGCAAGCGCTTCCTGAACCTGTATTCCTACACCGCCACTGCCAGTGTGCATGCGGCCAAGGGCGGCGCGCGCAGCACCACCAGCGTCGATTTGTCCAAGACCTACCTGGATTGGGCGCGTCGCAACCTGTCGCTCAACGGTTTCTCCGACAAGAACCGTCTGGAGCAGGGCGATGTGATGGCGTGGCTGGAAGCGTGCCGCGAAGAATACGATCTGATCTTCATCGACCCGCCAACCTTCTCCAACTCCAAACGCATGGAAGGCATCTTCGATGTCCAGCGCGATCAAGTGCAGTTGCTTGATCTGGCAATGGCGCGACTGGCGCCGGGTGGGGTGCTGTACTTCTCCAACAACTTCCGCAAGTTTGTGCTCGATGAAAACCTCGGGCAGCGGTATGCGGTTGAGGAAATCACAGCGCAAACCGTAGACCCGGACTTTGCCCGTAACAGCAAGATCCATCGCGCCTGGAAAATCACCGCGCGCTAGTCAGTTAAGCCGCGATATGACGAAGGTCGTGTAGGAGCGGACTCGTCCGCGAAGAGGTCAGCACAGGCGATATCTTTAGAGCCTGGAGCATCGCTTTCGCGGACGAGTCCGCTCCTACGCTACGCTGCTCGACAACACGGCATCCGCAAGACGGGGCATTGCATTAGGGCTAGGCAAGTTAATGGCTAATAGCTATAACTGTACAACAGCCCTGTGACGCTAAAACACGCTGCGTCACGAGTTCCGCGCATGGTGCCCGACAAAGCCCGCCACAAGATCCTTGGCTTCATCCGTGAGGACACTTCCGCATGGATCGTTGCACCAATGACTTTTCTGGTGGGGGCGGCGCTGACAGCTGTTCTGGCTGTTGCCAATGTCCAGTTTTACCAGCATCAATTGCAGCAGCGTTTCGAGCTACTGGCCAGCGAGCGCTTCAGCCGTATTCAAGAGCGGCTCGATGACCAGGTTCAGCGTCTGGACGCGCTACGGCGCTTCTTTGTTTATTCCGATAATGTCTCCCAGGCAGAATTCAATGGCTTTGCGGCGCCCTTGTTGATCTGGACCCAGGCCTATTCCTGGACACCAAAGGTCATGGGCCCTGAACGGCAGCGTTTCGAGCAGCAGGCTCGCAATCAGGGGCTTGATGGCTATGAGCTGCGTGAGCTGGCTGGGGATGGCCAGTTCAAGGTAGCTGCCGAGCGAAGCGAGTATTTCCCGGTGTTGTTTACCCGCTCGCGCAGTTCTGTACCTTTGCCCTATGGTTTTGATGTCAATTCCGAACTGCGCCGCCACGATACCTTGCAACGCGCTCTTGCGCGGGATGGCATGGCAGCATCACCACGGATGAATCTGGTGGGCCTGGAGCCGGACAACAGCAGCGGAGTGTTGCTGGTGGCGCCAGTGAAGGCGCGCGACGGCCAGTCCAGGGACGATCTCGCGGGTTACGTCATGGCAGTCATCAGCCTGCGGAACTTGATGGCGGAGGGTTTGCCGACCCAAGGCCAGGACAACCTGTCGTTGACGATGCTCGACCTGACCGTGCCCCGGGATCCCGAATTACTTTATCAATCGGCCAGCGTGGCGCAGCCCAGTGGTTTGAAGGTCAGCATGCTGCTGGGGATGGCTGACCGTGATTACCTGCTGGAGATTCGCCCCACCGCAGCATTTCTCAACACCAACCAGTCTTCCACCGGCAGCCTTATCATCCTGGGTGGCTTGCTCAGCGCGATACTCAGTGCCTTGCTGTACAGCCTCGTCAGCCAGCGCCAGCGAGCGTTGCGTCTGGTGCAGCAGCGCACCGCCCAATTGGGGCTGCGCGAGCGCGAGTTGCGAGTTACTCACGGGCAACTGCGAAATGTGCTGAACGCTGCGACCCAGGTAGCAATTATCGCCACCGATCTGAACGGCGTCATCAGCACCTTCAATGTCGGTGCCCAGCGAATGTTGGGTTACAGCGAAGAGGACGTGGTAGGGCGTTTCACCCTCAAGGACCTGCATCAGTTTTCCGAACTTGAAACCCATGGCCTTAGCCTGAGCGAGCGGTATGGGCGCCAGGTGTCCGCCGCCCAGGCCATGTTCATCGAAGCCATCGAAGACCCGGAGCATCAGGCGCGGGAGTGGACGTTCAAACGTCGCGATGGCAGCTCGTTGGTGGTCAGCATGCTGGTCACCGCCGTGCGTGACGAGCAGGCGCAGTGGGTCGGGTATCTGGCGGTCTGCATCGACGTGACCGAGCGCAAGCGGGTGCATGAGGCCCTGGCTGCGCGGGATCACCTGCTGGAAAAACTCAGCGCCCATGTACCGGGCGGGATTTACCAGTACCAGCTCGATGTGAATGGCAGTTCAAGGTTCAACTACTGCAACAGCGGCATGTGGAATATCTACGAATTGCCTGTCGATACGATGCTGGATGTCGAGGCTGCGTTTGCCCGGATTCACCCGATAGACCTGCACCGGATCAAGGAGTCGATTCATCACTCTGCCGAGCACTTGAGCCCTTGGCGGGAGGAGTATCGGGTCGAGTTGCCCTCTAAAGGATTGCGCTGGCTGCGTGGCGAAGCAACGCCAGAATGCCTGCCGGATGGCGCCATCCTCTGGCATGGGTTCATCTCTGACATCACTGACATGAAGCGGGTAGAAGAAGAGCTGCGAGCCTTGTCGGTGACCGACGTGCTGACGGGTGTTTTCAACCGCCGTTACTTTCAGGAGCGACTCAAGGCCGAGCTGGCCCGCGTGCATCGTCATGGGGGCGAGTTGTCGGTGATCATGCTCGATATCGATCATTTCAAGCGGATCAACGACCAGCACGGGCACGCCGTGGGTGATCTGGTGCTTCAGGTGATCTGCAAGCGCATCAACCAACGGCTGCGGCGCAATGACGTGTTCTGTAGGCTGGGAGGTGAAGAGTTCATGGTGCTGTGCCCAGGGACGGATTCCCGGCAGGCATACGAGCTGGCGACGGAGTTATGGGCGTCGGTGCGTGGCGATTGTGTGGAAGGGGTTGGGCAGGTCACGGCCAGCTTCGGGGTCGCCAGTTGGCGGGAAACAGACCGGGGCGACGCCTTGCTGCTGCGCGCGGACTCAGGGGTGTACGCCGCCAAGCAGGCGGGCAGGGATCGGGTTGAGTTTGAGTTGCCTTGATGCGGGTATGACGAACGATTCTGTGTGGGATCGAATTCATTCGCGAGAGGCCGAAACATCCAGCCTCCTGGTTGGCTGACGCCCCGCTTCGCGAATGAGTTCGATACCACAGGTATTGGGCGAACCCTGTGGGAGCGACTGGTGTGGCAATCCACCTTGCTCGCGAATGGGGCGGTACCTGACTAAGGCTGCTGAATCGACACCGTAGTGTTAGCCAGTTTTGGCTGACGATACAGGTCGACCAGGACGTCATCGAGCACCGACGAGGCACCCCATGGGCGCGGGTCGTTGAGGATCGCGACCACGACCCAGGTGTTGTCATTGCTGTCGCGGCTGAACCCGGCGATGGCCCGTACGGTATTCAGGGTGCCGGTCTTGATATGGGCCTCACCCAGCAACGGGGTGCGCTTTAGGCGTTTGCGCATGGTGCCGTCCATACCGGCCAATGGCAGCGAACTCATGAACTCGGCGGCGTAAGGGCTTTTCCAGGCGGCCTGCAGCATCACCGCCATTTCCCGGGCGCTGACCCGTTCGGCGCGGGACAGGCCTGAGCCGTTTTCCATCACCAGATGCGGCGCGGTAATGCCTTTTTTCGCCAGCCACTGACGAATGACCCGCTGCGCGGCCTTGGCATCGTCGCCGTCAGCATCGTTGCGGAACTGCGCACCCAGGCTCAGGAACAGCTGCTGCGCCATGGTGTTGTTACTGAACTTGTTGATGTCGCGAATGATCTCCGCCAGGTCCGGGGAGAACGCTCTGGCCAGCAGTTTGGCGTTGGCCGGGACTGTGCCTGCACGATCAGGGCCTGCAATGCTGCCGCCCAGTTCCTGCCAGATGGCGCGTACGGCACCAGCGGTGTAGGTCGGGTGATCCAGCAGCGAGAGATAGGTCTGGGAGTTGCAGCCGTCACCCAGTTGACCGCTGACCACAACGTTCACGCTACCGTCAGCCTGGGTGGTCGGGTTGTAGAGCACATCCCCCGTGCACTGCTTGGACGGCAGCGCCTTGACCAGATTCTGTACATGGATACTGGCAATAGGCGGCTCCACCGACACCAGAACCTTGCCACCGTCGTTACGGGTCACGAAACGCAGGGCCTTGAGGTTGACCATCAAGGCGTCCGGCTTGACCAGGAACGGCTTGTTCAGGTCGTTACCGTCGTCATTGAAGACTGGCAATTGCGGTTGAATGAAGAAGCTGCGGTCAAGCACCAGGTCCCCGGTCACTTGCTGCACGCCATTGGCACGCAAGTCGCGCATCAACAACCAGAGCTTTTCCATATTGAGCTTGGGGTCGCCACCACCCTTGAGGTAGAGGTTACCGTTGAGCACGCCGTTGTTCAGGGTGCCGTCGGTGAAGAATTCGGTTTTCCACTGGTGGGTCGGGCCGAGCATTTCCAGGGCGGCGTAAGTGGTCACCAGTTTCATGGTGGAGGCCGGGTTGACGGAGACATCGGCGTTGTAAACGGTCGCGGTGCCCTGGCCGTTGAGGGGCAACATGACCAGCGACAGCGCGTCGTTGCCCAGCTTGGCGGCTTTGAGCGATTGTTGAACGCGCGCAGGAAGCGTGGTGTTGACTGGGGCAGCGTGGGCAGGGAGGGTCAATGGCAAAAGAAACGTGGCGAGCAACAGCGGACGCAAAGATTTGATCATTAAATAAAACCCTACTGCAAAGAGAGAAAAAGGGTTGAGGGCATGGATGGGTTCCCTCGGTAACTTGAAAAATGAACACTGAAACCAGAACGCACTGCGCGATAAATGTTTTGTAAGAAATGCAGTGCACAATCGACTGAACCGCATTATGCCCCAAGCGCGAGTGACTTGCGCCTTGGCAGCGCCGTCTGGGCAGCTATTTTTTGCGCTTTGCGGGCTGGCCGGGTCATGCCTGCAGACTGTCTGCTGTCCACGGCGCGGGCATTTAGCAGCTCAAGCTGGTAGAGTGCCGCCCGATATTTACTTAAGAGGATCGTTCCAATGGCCACTAACCGTTCCCGCCGCCTGCGCAAAAAACTCTGCGTGGATGAATTCCAGGAGTTGGGTTTTGAGCTGAACCTGGACTTCAAACAAGAGCTGGATGACAAGGCGATTGACGCTTTCCTCGACGCGTTCCTGAAAGACGCCATGGAAGCCAACGGTCTGGGCTATGTTGGCGGCGATGACTTCGGTCTGGTTTGCCTGAGCAAGCGTGGTTCCGTCAGCGAAGAGCAGCGCGCCACTGTTGAAGCCTGGCTCAAAGCCCGCAGCGAACTGACAGAGGTTACTGTCAGCCCGCTGATCGACGTTTGGTACCCGGAAAAAGAAATCAATCCGGCTGCCTGATGTTCAAAGGAAGTGGGCCCCGGCCCGCTTCCTGTCGCACAATCCTCGTTCTGCCCCCCGCGTTACCCCTCCAGATTCTTGCCCGGCGTCATCTCACCTGGTTTGGACCCTGCTGCCCATAAAATGCCTGTGGTTCATGAGGCAGCTCCCTGAATCTCTGTCTGGTGTGCCTGCAACGCCTGCTCGAAGCGGACCATGGCCGCGCCAAGTGCCTGCTGGCGTGCTGCAATCACCTGCTCCGATGCCGGCTCCTCACAGGCCTCCTCCAGTGCTTCGCACAGCTCTGTGACTTCCGTTGCCTGAACGATGCGGGCGGCGCCCTTGATCCTGTGTGCGATGTCCATCAAGGGCCGGACCTGCCCGGATGTCGGCAGGGCAAGCAACAGTTCCCGATCCTGCTCGCTGCTATGGATCAATTGCTCCAGCATCCGCTGAACCATTTCGGGGCGGCCTGCGGTCAGGGCGCTGAGGCTTTTGGGGTTGAACACCAGGGGTAGGGCAGCGTGCGTAGGCGGTACAAGGGCATCGATTTTCACCAGCCTTTCGCTCAAGGCCATGAGACTGATGGGTTTGAACAGACAGTCATCCATGCCTGCTTCGCGACAGCGCTCGATTTCCTCGGGTTGGGCATTGGCGGTAAACCCCAGCACCGGGCAATGCCCGCGGGACAGGGTCGCTTCGTATTCGCGGATGGCGCGGGTCATGGCGTAGCCGCTCATGACGGGCATGTTGCAGTCGGCAATGACCAGATCGAAATGCCCCTCCAGCCAGAGCTTGAGACCCTGCGCGCCTTGTTCTGCGGTCTGGCAGAGATGCCCCAGGAAGCCGAGCTGTTGACACAACAGCAACCGGTTGGCGGGGTGATCATCGACCACCAGAATGTTCAATGCCGTGTGTGCCCGGGGTTGTGTCTCACGCGGCAGCGCCAGCAGTTCGACGGGCTCAAGGGTGGTCAGGTCAAAGATCATGTGCACCTGAGTTCCCAGGCCCGGGTGGCTGTCGAGGGTCAGTGTGCCCCCCATCATTTCACACAGGCTGCGGCAGATGACCAGCCCCAGGCCCGCGCCTGTTCTGGCCAGGTGTCCCGAGTTATCGGCCTGGGAGAATGGCTCGAACAAACGCTGCTGATCGGCTGCGCTGATGCCGATACCGCTGTCCTGGATGTCCACCAGCAGGCGCAGTTGTTGAGGTGACAGGCCGTCCTCGGCACGCAGGCTGATTCTGATCTGGCCCTGGTGGGTGAACTTGATGGCATTGCTGATCAGGTTGGACAGGATTTGCTTGAAACGCAGCGGGTCAATCAATACGTCAATGTTGATCCGGCTGTCGAGGTCCATCAGCAGGACCAGTTCCTTTTGTCGCGCCAGGCCGTCGAACACCCGGACGACCGATTCCACCAGCTGGCGCAGGTTGGCCCGTTCTGGGCTGAGGCTCAGGCGACCGGATTCTATGCGGGCGATGTCCAGGATGTCTCCAATCAGGCTCAACAGATCCTTCGCCGAGCTATAGGCTACTTCAATGGCCGGACGGTCCAGTTCGCCCTGATCGGCTCTTTTGAGTGCCAGTTCCAGCATGCCGATGACAGCATTCATGGGGGTGCGGATTTCATGGCTCATGGTAGCCAGGAAGGTGCTCTTGGCCCGGTTCGCATCGTCCGCGTGGTCCTTCGCTGCGCGCAATTCTTCGATCAGTTCGCGGCGTTCGCTGATATCGATCCAGCCGCCGATGATCCCTTGTACTTTGCCCAGGGAATCGCGGAACGGCAGTATCCAGTGGTAAATGGTCATCATCCGGTCGCCGATCTGCAACGCACGATCCATGACCAGCGGTTTGCCGTCATCCATCACCCGTTGGTAGTCGGCCGCGTACTCCCTGGCTTCGAACAGGTTGCTGAGCACACCGTCCGTGACGCTCTTGCCGATAACGTCTGCACGACGCGCGGAAAATGCCGTGAGGTAGCTGTCATTGCAGGTCTGCAGCAGCCCCTCCCGGTCGCGAACGTAGATTGGATGCGGAGTGCCGTTGACCAGCGCGCTCATGAATTCGAACTGGTCGTTAAGGGCGCGCTCGGTGCGTTCGCGCTGTTTGATCTGGCTGCGCATATACGCGTTCCAGGCCAGCGAGCCCAGCAGCAACAGGCCGACGCCCAGGATGACCTGATAGATCAGGCGTTGATGTTCCCGCCAGGCTCCGTCTCCGGCCGGGACGTAGGAGCGCCAGCGGTTGTTGATGACCGCGAGGTCTTCCGGGGCAATGCTCGACAGGGCCTTGTCGAGGATGGACGTCAGCTCGGTGGCGTTACGGGCGGTGGCCATGGCGATCCGCGCGGGTTGTTCGCCAACGGTGGCGGTCATTTGCAGGGCTTCCTCGAAAGCCCCCGATGACAGGGAATAGTTGGCCGTCAGTAGCGAAGTGATAGCGCCATCGACCTGCTCCTTGGCGAGTATGTCCAAGGCCTGGGCCGGACTGTCCGTTTCAACCAGGATGACATCAGGGAATTGCCGTTGCAGGTAGGGCAGGAGGGGGCTGCCTCGGGTGAGGGCAACGCGGTGGCCGGCCATCTGATCCAGGTGCGTGGGCCCCGGCAGAGTTTTGCGGGCGACCAGGACGAATGAGTTGTCCAGGTAAGGGCGGCTGAAATTGAAGCGGTTTTCCCGGTCGTCACTTGGGATCATGGCCCCGATCAGGTCGGCCTGGCCCTGGCTGACCTGGTTCATCATCTCGCTCATGCTTGCCACCCGCCGGACGTCGAAACGCAGCCCCGTGCGCAGGCGAACCAGCTCCAGCAGGTCGGCCGTAATACCCCGAAAATTGCCGCTGGAATCGAAGAAGGTCAGCGGTGCATAGGCGTCATTGATGACCAGGCGCACGGTCGGGTGCTGGGCTACCCAGCGCTCTTCCCGGGGTGTGAGTTGCAGTTTCTGGTCGGTGAGCATCAAGTCGCTGCCCGCTCCCCAGCGCTTGGAAATGGAGATGCGTTCTTCGACCGGGATGGCTTTGAGTGTCTGGTTGACGATGGTCAGCAGCTGGGTGTCGTCGCTGCGGATGGCGAAGCTGAACCCGTTGGCTTCGTGTTTGCCGAAACTGGCCATCTGCACGTTGTTCAGGTAGCCCTTGTTGATGAGGTAATGGGTGGAAATAGTGTCGCCGAGGAAGACATCGGCCTGGTTGAACGCCACCGCGTTGATGGCGCTTTCGAACGAGGGGTAGGTTTGAAGGTTTGCCTTGGGGTAAAGCGCCTCTACTTCCTCGGTGGGCAAATAGTGATAGACCATGCTCAGCCTCATGCCCTCCAGCCCTTCGTTCAGGGGGCGGGTTTCCCCGACACGGGTGACCAGCACGGGTTGGTCGGCGGCATAGGGCGCCGACAGGCGGATGCGCTTGTCGGCTGCTTCAAAACCGTTGGCACTGCCCAGCAGGTCAATCTGCCCCTGTTCCAGTGCGGCGATGGCGGCTGCCCTGGATTCGAAGCGCCGCACAGTGATGGGCAGGTCCAGCGCCCTGGAGAGAATGCCTGCGTAGTCGGCGGTGAAACCTTCGTAGTCCCGGCCAGTGAGAGTCAGGTCGAAGGGCGGGTAATCCGGTGCTGAGGTGCCCAGGACAAGCCCGCGCTTATTGCGCACCCATTGCCATTGGCTGGTGTCCAGCTGGACTTCCATGTGTCCTGGGGTAGAGCGGCTAAGCAGATCGTAGTGTTCAGGCACCCCAGGTTCTGCCTGCAGGCTGACACTCAGGCAAAGGCCTGCGACCAGCATCAAATAATCCGTTAAGCGCATGGACATCCGTTTTCTCACACTAGCGCGTTGCGTTTCGCCATCTCGATTAGTTCAAACAAGGTCTTGACCTTGAGTTTCTGCATTAATCGGGTCTTGTAAGTGCTGACGGTTTTGTTGCTGAGGAACATGCCCTTGGCGATTTCTTTATTGGTGCGACCTTGGGCAAACAACTGCAATACCATCAATTCACGATCATTCACTAACTTGAAGAGTTCGATTTCACTCAGTTTTCCATCTTCCCGACTTGCCGGGTTAAGGGCCTGGCTTGGGAAGTAATTGTAGCCTGATAATACGGCTTTGACCGAACTGAGCAGTTCACTCAAGTCTTCCTGCTTGCACACGTAACCGGCAGCACCCGATTGCATGCAGCGTATCGCGAACAGGCTCGGCGTCTGTGCCGTCAGCACCAGAATTTTTGATGGCAAATTCATAGCATTGAAGCGGGCCAGGACTTCCAGGCCATCGAGCTTGGGAATGCTGATATCCAGGATGATGAGGTCGGGCATACATTCACGCACCATTTGCATGGCGTCGACACCGTTGTCAGTTTCACCGACCACCTCATAATTTTCGTTCTCAAGCAGCATTCTGACAGCAAGCCGAATAACCGGATGGTCATCGATGATAAAAACTGAGTTCATAATTTAATCCATACCAGCATCTAAGAAAGGGCGCACCTTAGCTCAGATGTTCGGACGGGCGCACGAACAGACGTGGCTGATGAGTGGATATAGGAAACTTCCTACAGCAATTAGAGTATCGACGTACGAAATGCTCCCGTTTAAGCGTGAATGTTTAAAGTAACGCGGCTTTTTAATATGACGTTTAGTTATGTGTTTTTTGGATCCATTAAAGCGTATTAACGGGGTTCCGCGCACCGTTTGAACCGTGATTTATTGCCGTGCATGTGTCTATCGGGGGCAGGTGCAAGCTGTAGCAAAGGCGTTCAGGTGTCATGACGGGCCAGCGACAGCAATCGTGCCAATTCTGGGCCTTGCAGTGGTTTGGTCAGGCACCCCAACAGCGGTACGCCGCGGCCGATAGCTTGCTCCTCCAGCGCCTGAAGCTGTATCCCCGACAGGCTGCTGAGGATGATGGCCTTGCGTACCATGCCCCGTTGGCTGGCCTGTTCGATCAGGTCAAACCCTGAAAGGTCGGGCAGGCCCTGGTCGCACAGCAGCAGGTCGTAAGGGGTCGGCGCCCGCTCCATCGCCATCAGCGCCTCGGCGGCGTCCAGTACCGGCGTCAGCAGGAAGTAACCCTGATTGTTCAGCAGGATTTGCGTGGCGATCAGTTGGAAAGGGTGGTCCTCGACCAACAGTATTCGCAGCTTGTGTTTAAACATCAGGTTTTCCGTACAGGGGCGCATGTGCAGGGTGCACACATCGAGGCAACCGCTCCCGGTTTTGCTTTCGGTCGGGTGGTCGGTGCGCAAGGTGTGGGATTATTCCCCTGGGCGGCAAGTCAGGCGATAGGGCCTTTCTGTTTTGCGTGTAGGGTGTCTCTGAAATTTTGGTGCGCAGTTCATACATGGGTTGCCTGAACCGAATGAACGAGTAAGCAAGCTCATTCATTCGGCAGGCAAGACAACCCGCAATGACAGCGTGCAGCGTTACATCGGACTAGAGCGGCCGGTCATCTCCCTGGCCATTTCACTGGCGTAGCTGTCTGTCATGCCGGCGATGAAATCGATCATGCGCAGGAACGACTTGTGCAGCGGCCACTGCGGATCGGGGGCGTTGTTGCCCAGCAGGTCAAGGATGCGGCGATGCTTGAACGATGGAGTGCGCCCACCGAATTGTTCCAGTGCGGCGCCGCAGAATGCGTTGAGCAACACTTCCAGGGTGGTGTAGGCACCGATTTCATGCAGCGTCTTGCGTTTGTCCTGGAAGATCTTTTCCCGGGCCATGTCCTTGGCACTGAGCACGCAGCGTTTGGCCGGGCCGTGCATGTGTTCGACCAGATCACCACTCAAGGTGCCAGCCAGTAACGCATCCTGCTGCTCGACGAAGGCCCGGGCGGCGGCGTTGGTCAGGTGTTCGATCGCCTTGCCACGCAGGATTGCCAGCTTGCGGCGGCGAGAGTCGTTGGGCCCCAGTTGACGGTAGGTTTCCGGCAAGTCGTCACCCACCAGCCCCAGCAACAGGGACTCGACTTCGGCGTACTCCAGCAGGTCCATCTCCAGCCCGTCTTCCAGGTCGATCAGGGCATAGCAAATGTCGTCCGCGGCTTCCATGAGGTACACCAGGGGATGGCGCGCCCAGCGCTGGTCTTCGATCTGCGGCAGGCCGAGTTTGCTGGCGATCTGTTCCAGGATCGGCAGTTCGCTCTGGTAGCAGCCGAACTTGTGCTTCTTGTAGCCCAGCGAGTCAGCGTGACGGGCTGTCCAGGGGTATTTCAGGTAGGTGCCCAGAGTGGCGTAGGTGAGTCGGGTGCCGCCGTCGAACTGGTGGTATTCAAGCTGGGTCAACACCCGAAAGCCCTGGGCATTGCCTTCGAAGTTGAGAAAGTCGTTGCGCTCCACATCGCTCATGGCGTCCAGCCAGCCGCGCCCGGCCGCCTGCTTGAACCAGTTGCGGATGGCGTCTTCCCCGGAGTGCCCGAAGGGCGGGTTACCGATGTCGTGGGCCAGGCAGGCCGATTGCACCACCATGCCCAGATCGCTGGGTTCGCACCAGTCGGGCAGCGCGTTGCGGATGGTTTCGCCGACCCGCATGCCCAGGGAGCGGCCGACACAACTGACTTCCAGCGAGTGTGTCAGGCGGGTGTGAATGTGATCGTTGCTGGACACGGGGTGAACCTGGGTCTTGCGGCCCAGACGGCGGAATGCGCCGGAAAAAATGATCCGGTCGTGGTCTTTGTGAAAGGGGCTGCGTCCCAGTTCTTCCGGGCTGTGCAGCGTCTTGCCGAGTCGTTCGCGGGTAAGCAGGGTTTGCCAATCCAAGGCGTTCACTCCATCTGGTAGATACCCCTAGCTTCCCGGTTCGCTCCCTTCACCGCAAGGGCTGATCGGCCTACAGCCCGGCGGCGTCGATATCGATCAGCAGCAGGCGCTCGCCATTCTGGAAAAACTGGCCAGCGGTCAGGCAGTACTGGTTGCTGGTGGCGTCGCGGTACGTGTTGGACAGGGTCAGCCGTCGCTCATGCCAGCCCTCAGCCAGCAGGTGATAGAAATACGGACGCCATGACCAGTTGTGGCCCAGATAGCTGGCATCCGCCTGCCATTGGCCGTTGCGCCACTCCAGGTTGGGGGTCAATTGTGTGCCATGGCGATCGCATTGATAAAACCGCAGCAGCCAGGGGTAATCATGAAACTGCGGCAACGCTGCAAGCGGGGCCTGACCCTGAGCCCAGGCTTGCAGCAGGTTCATCAATTTGCTCAGTTGCTTGCGCAGGGCCATCAGGCGTCCGCGCTCGGCCAGTTTATGCAGCACGTAGTGGTCGCGCAGTTGGGCGAATTGCTGCGTGAACGCATCAGCCTTGAAGAAATCAATCTGGCCTTGGGCGAACAGGAAACCCTGGACATAACGCGACCCGCACTCCAGGGCGAAATGCAGTTCAGCCTCGGTTTCCACACCCTCGGCGATGATCCAGCAACCGGTTTTTTCCGCCATCAGCGCCAGTGCCTTGACCACATCACTGCTGGGGCCTCCCCGTGCCGCTGCCTGGAATAAACGCATGTCCAGCTTGAGGATGTCTGGTTGCAACGCCAGTACCCGATCCAGTTGCGAGTAACCGGCGCCGAAGTCGTCGATGGCAATCCGCGCCCCGGCTTCCCGATACAGTGCCACCACCTCTGCCAGGCGCTGGCTGTCACCACTGAGTTCGGTAATTTCAAAGACCACACGCTGCGCTGCAACGCCATGCTGCTTCAGCTGTTGCAGGCTGGGGAGTGACTGGCCGGTACGTAGACGACTGATCCAGCGGGGCGAGATGTTCAGGCTCAGAAACCAGTCTTCAGGGGCTTCATGCAGGCGGCTCAGGGCATCGGCGCGAATGATCCGATCCAGCCGACGCAACGCAACCGGTGGCATTCTGGGGTCGGCAAACAGCGGGCCGACCGACCGCAGACTGCCGTCGCTCTGACGCAGTCGTCCCAAGGCTTCAACACCAGCAATACGGCCTGTAGCGGTATCGATGAACGGCTGAAAGCAGGCAAGCGGTTGCCCATCGATCACATGGCCTCCTTAGTCAGGCTCAAATCACATCCTTAAAACACGAAAAAGCCCGACACCCCTTGAAAGCCAAAGGGTGTCGGGCTTGTTGTGCTTTGCAAGAATGCAGCCAGATGACGAAACTCAGGGTTTGCGGCCGTTGCCCTGCATTGCCAGCTTGATCAAGGGCATGAGGCTGGTGCCCAGTTTGACCAGCCGGGTAAGGGTGCCGGTGCTGCCATTTCTGGCCCCTTTGCCACTGAGAAACCCCAGCAGGGTGACGATGCCCATCCCCCAAAGCGGGGCATGTTTGATACCCAGCGTGCCTTGCCAGTCCTGGGTCATGCCGCGTACCCGGCGCAGAGGCTGCAGCATCTGGCTGGATTCGTGGCGAATCTCCTGGCGATGCATTTCCATGCGCAACCGGATCAAGGCCTTGCGCAGTTCGCGCCGGGAGTTGGTTTGAGGCAGTTCGGGCAGGCTCATGGCATCAATCGCTCGCGGTCATTGGCCAGTTCTTCGAGGGTGGCGTGGAAGGGTGACGATTCATCGAAAATCGCCGCCTTTAAACGCATCGCGCAGAACAGGGCGGCCAATGTGTAGAAGATGCAGAGACCAATGATCCCGGCCAGGCGATAGCTGTCCCACAAAATGATCAGCAGCAATGCCGACAGCCCCGTGAGCAGCAACAGAGCAAACACCAGTGCCAGGCCTGCGAACAGCAACAGGCTCAGGGTGCGTGCTTTTTGCTCTTGCAGTTCGATGCCGAACAGCTCGACGTGGCTGTGCAGCAAACCAAGGAACGCGGCACCCAGGCGCCGCGGTGAGGAGGTATGGTCCGCCGGTGGCGGCCCGGATTCCGTTCCCAGAGCCATAATCGTTAGCGCCTTGTGGCCAGCAGACCCAGCACGAAGCCGATGCCTGCGGCAATGCCGACGGATTGCCATGGATTGGTCTGCACATAATCTTCGGTCGCCAGTACGGCGGCCTTGCCACGTTCCTTGAGCGACTCTTCGGTCAGTTTCAGGGTTTCGCGAGCGCGCAGCAGGCTTTCGTGAATCTGGCCACGCAATTCGTCAGCCTGATCACCCGCCAGGCTGGCGGTGTGCTCCAGAAGTTTCTCGGTGTCGGCAACCAGGGTCTGGAAGTCAGCCATTAAAATATCCTGGGCGTTCTGAGCAGTTTGGCGAGCCATTGGTTTCTCCGTTAAGTGGCGTATGGATGTTTCGAGTATGAGGCTTTGCTGAAGGTTCATTTCAATTGATTCAGCCATGCAACATATGGGCTGGTACAGCTTTTGCTTCTCGTTGGTGCGCCATGGAGGGTGGATGCGCCGATGCAGAGCGCGAAGGTACGCGATAACGCGCAAACCTTACTCCAAAACCATAAAACCCGAGAAAAAACTGAAGCGAACGCGCGATCCGAGAAGTTTCATGCCCCATGCTGGGTCGACCGCTGCCTGTTTATAGAAAGCAGTGGCGCCACTACGGTGCATTCGAATGCCTGCGTGATCCGCTTTGGTGCTTTTCCTTTATTTGCAGGCCTGCCCCCTCGATGGAAAACCTACAAAGCGCCGTGGACACCCTCGTCCACAGCTCCAATACCTTGTTCCTTTTACTGGGCGCGGTCATGGTCCTGGCCATGCACGCCGGCTTTGCCTTCCTGGAAGTCGGAACCGTACGACAGAAAAACCAGGTTAATGCGTTGTCGAAAATC
>Ga0209848_1000092_pt1 | contig 47295 bp, 32 predicted proteins | sample OrgsoiDNA_201062_FD_185810 | JGI IMG/M metagenome (GOLD analysis project Ga0209848, IMG submission 185810) | Permafrost soil microbial communities from the Arctic, to analyse light accelerated degradation of dissolved organic matter (DOM) -... | ecosystem: Environmental > Terrestrial > Soil >...
ACTTCGACGCCTACCGCCACTATTCGCGGCTGTTCAAGCAGGCCGTGCTGCGCATCGCGCCGGAAATCGAAGACCGCGGCATCGATGAGATCTATATCGACCTGACCGACGTGCCGGGCGAGACCTTCGAGCTGGCCAGCCGCATCAAGGCCGCCGTGCACGAGGCCACGGGACTGAGCTGCTCGATCGGCGTGACGCCCAACAAGCTGTTGTCGTTATCCAGAGTGGCCTGTCAACAGTCTTCTTTGCAGGGAATTTGTAGGTTTTCGCATGTGCAAGTAGCGTGTGTTGCAAGCTCGTTGAACACTGCCCCATGCCCTGATTTTAGGCTCGGCTCGGAAGGGTCTTCCCGCTTTCAATTTTTGCTTGAGAGCTGAGAACCAGTGCGCAGAATTGCTCATCTGGATATGGATGCTTTCTTTGCCTCAGTGGAACTTATAAAGTACCCAGAATTACGTGGACTGCCGGTCGTGGTCGGCGGAGGGAAGTCGTGTCAGCCAGTATTGCTTCCTGATGGGAGTAAAGTGTTTTCGAGAATACGAGACTACGTAGGTCGAGGAGTGGTAACTACTTCTACTTATGAAGCACGGGCGCTAGGAGTGTTCTCGGCAATGGGCATCATGAAAGCGGCGAAATTGGCTCCGGATTGTATTATTCTGCCGTCGGATTTTGAATCTTATCGTATTTACTCCGGTCTATTTAAAGCTGCAGTCGTGAAGATTTCGACAATTATTGAAAGTGTCGGAATTGATGAGATTTATATCGATTTAACGACTGATCAACGTGAAACCGAAGTTATTGCCAGAGAATTGAAGAAGGCGGTCTTTGATGCAACAGGTATATATTGTTCAATTGGTATCGCGGATAATAAGCTCTTAGCGAAAATATGTTCTGATTTAGAGAAGCCGAATGGCTTAACTATATTGAATAAAGAAGATATTCCGAAAAGAATTTGGCCATTGCCCGTGAAGAAGGTTAACGGCATCGGCCCTAAATCGACTATAAAACTTTTCGAACTTGGAATCAATACTATTGGCGAGCTAGCGGGTGCCGATGTTGGGTTATTGCAAAATCACTTTGGGGTCAGATATGCGACTTGGTTGAACGCAGTTGCGAGAGGAATTGATCATAGAGAAGTTAAGACTAGTAGGCCTATAAAGTCTATAAGTCGGGAGACAACTTTTGAGCGCGATTTGCACGTTAAAATAGATCGTCCGTTGCTATCCGAAAAGTTGATCAATCTTTGCTCTCGAATTTCTGAGGATTTGAAAAAGCATGACCTAAGAGGAAAAACTGTAGGGGTAAAAATAAAATTCTCTGATTTTACTATAGTGACTCGTGATATTACATTGCCGTTGTCAACAGATCAAGTATCAATAATATTAAGTGCTGTGCGAGACTGTTTAAAAAGGATAGTAATCGAAAAAAGAATTCGTCTACTTGGTGTTCGGATACATGGCTTCGACTCTGCTTCTCCGACATTTCACAGTGCAGCGCAATTCGACCTATTCCCTTTCGAATAAAATACTTCTCATGGAAAAGAAACTCAAAAATATTGATTTACTGAGATGGACTCGGCACCACCGACTGGATAAAACTAACGTTTCGTCCAATAAAACAATTCAGCGCGCAAACGAACAGCACGGCCTATCGCAGCCCGATTTGGATAAACCGTTACCGAATATTGATCGAAAAAGGTAATATTTGAAAATTGCGGAGATGTTCCGACACTGAATATAGGATCAAGCTAGCGTGTCTATGAACACTAGTTTGATTCGATTCGGTGGCGGCGAAGCCATACCAGTAAATCGACAGGTACTCGTTAAGGTCACCTCTAGAAACCTAGCCTGCCGTTCGCAGGTTCAGTAAAATTCTAGGATCAGCCCGCCACCAACGAGTACCACAATGATGAAGCCCCGGATCAGCCTGTTTGCCGAACATGAACGCGAAGATCGGCGTACCAAGATTGGCGACCCGCTGGTCGGCTTGACCAAACACGTGGACTTCGAGGCGCTGGCCGCCGGCATCGACGGCGCCGCTCCAAGGCCGTCGCGCGCCAAAGGCGGCCGTCCGCCATATCCGACGGTGTTGATGGTCAAGATACTGGTGAGTATTCTCGTCAAAGCGGCCACTGATTCTCGTCGCAAAGCGGCCGGGCATTCTCACCCAAAGCGGACACCTCTTCGCATCGCAAAGCGGCCACCTGTTCTCACAGACCGCCGCCACCCAATCGCATTGAACGCCGCCACTCGTTCTCGGTGGTCACCGCCAGCGCTCTGCTGTGACTGCGGCCATCACCTAAAGGGCAGCGAAAGATTGAATCCGCACCTCATTGCGGACGTTCCCCAATTTCCTAAAAGTCCTATTTATACCCGTACTGTTTGGTTTAAGCAGGCCCTAAATTTTTTCCTTCGTCAGATGGACGAAGCGCCAGATTTGCAGTAGCAATCTCAATTGCTTCTTTCGCTAATTTTTTACCTATCCCGAAATCGCGAACCATTGCCTCATGAGCAGAATCCCAGTCGTTGCCAGCTTTCAATAGCTGGCGTGCCAATTCTACTGCTTCCACGAAACGGGCTTCGTTCATCTCAGGAACTACGCGAGCTACTCCACCACCTGCAAAACGTAGGGCGCTTTGTACTACTCGTCCCGATGGACGTACAAGAGCCCCGCTGTTTCCTCGATCTTCGAGCAGACGCATCCGTCGTTCCAATCCACGCGTGCTCTCCAGAATATCCGAGAGAATATCTTCCTGCTTACGAGGTTCGACTATTGTCGTCTCTGGATAAGTTTCAAGAATCGAGGAAAATTTTTGCTCAAATTGCGGCCAGTAAGTCTCGAAGACCCCTTTTAGTATCACTACGTCTAAACGACTCGCCTCTGGAAGGTTTCCGTTTAGTGTCGAAACCAGCTTCCACATACTTTCATAGTTCGGGAGGGTATGATTGAACTGCGCGAGCGGGTCACGAATGTCTTTTGTTTCAATGTCGATCAGAAATGTGCAGACACGGCTACTAGCCAGCCCCTTTGCCAAAGCACCAGCTTCAAACAGAATCCAAGGCGCTTCTTTGTTTTCCTTTGTCAGGCAGATGATCCCGAAGGTCGTATCTTGTAACTCGCTACTGATTTGATTAAACCATATTGAGCCGCTATCAATTCCGCTAGTTGAAATCCACGGGCGTGATGCTTGAACTACACATTTCACCCAATAGTCCAAGAGTTTCGCGACCTCACGGCTCCGTGCGCCAGACCAGCTCATAAAAACTTTCATTGCCCATCCCCTATGTTAATCGTTCTGGTTGCTGTTGAGCCATCTCTGAAATAGCCCATAGATTCAGAGCTGTTGCGAGACTTGTTTGCGTTTCAGCTAGCGTCTGCTCTTGGCCGGTAGCGTCATCGAGACACATCGCTGTGGAAATGATTTAATGTGAAAATAATATTGCTCTCGGCTATATCTGCAATCGATGTCTCATCCAGATGGTAGTGTGCTCCAACTACACTGCTATTAGATATCCTTAGCAACTGCAATGCCAAATGTTGTAGACCAGTCTTATTTCCTGAAATTACTACTTCACCAGTTTTGGAGCGAATCTCCACCGTCGGAATAGTCAGTTGGGTTTCAAGCGCTTCTGAGTCAATGGCAGCAAGCGCGGCAATGATTCCATCTATATTTTTCATATTTATAACTTACCCACCCCTTCTTGTGGAAGCCTGAATTTCACCGACTGCTTTTGGCCCACCTCGGACCTTCGAATTTTTCTTCGAACTTGCCCTATGTATTTTGTATTAAGCTGTAGAGTCTCAATAAAATAGATAAACTCGTCCTCATGCCGCGACTAGAGCACTAATGAGGCCGGGTTTTATTGAGTACAAAATATTTGCTTCAAAAAATTCAGCTTTATTCTAAAGGGACGGCTAACCTAATAATCAGCTCTGCGCATTTCTAAGCCGCCAAATCGTTGAAGCTTTGCTCACTTAGCGGCTAGAAAGCTGAATCGGACAGATAGTTGAACTCTAAGACGACGCGGGATGCCAGCGTCGTCAACATCAACGCCTAACAAATTTACCACCACTTCAAAAATTCAAGGAAAAATGATTTCAAAATTAGCTACTACCATCTTAAGTAGCAGTGAATTCGCACCCCTCTCTAGATGTTGCTCCCCGCAAAATAAACTTGTGATTATTGTCAATTTTTCGGGGCGTCGGGAATAGTAGTGCTAGATCTTTTCATACGTAAATTTTACCTCGTAAAAGCAAATCTAAAAATTATTTATATGACTTTCCCTTTGGCAAGGTATTATTTTTAGGAGGATAAAAAGGCTTTTTTGCCATGAGAAGCAAAAATTGAAGTCGAGCAGAATCATCGAGGATAGAATGATAGAATAAATATTCCATATTATTTAGACTTCGACATTTATCAAAAACCTTGCCCGCCTCTATACTTAAGTATCGTTTCAAAGTGAACTCATCGACCGCATTGATGGGATTCTTTCGAACATCCAAAATAAGTGCCTCCCAAAAAGCTTTAACGGTCGGCAACGCCACTTTTTTTAGTTTGATTTTTTCTGCGTGAAATTTGATAAGTCTATGGTGAGATCGATTCTTCGCAAGAATAACAAAATCAATATCATCAATGTATTCAAGAGGCTTGAATACAATATAAAAATTACGTTCACGCAAAAAAAAATCGAAGTAAGGATGCAGGATACGATCTAAGGGATTTCGTCCAGAAGGTTGGCGCTTAGGATTTCCCCCTTTTTGATAGCCAGGAAACCACTGCCCTTTTGCTGCTGGACTTTGGCAGTCCGAACAACTCGGCACCAAATTTAAACTAAAAAATGCATACTGAGGAAAGTGTTCCTTGGGTAGATAATGATCAACAGTTACGTTTTTCTGCAAACCACAGTACGGGCAAGCGGACAGGCCTTGTAATTTGGTTAGGCGTTCTTTAACCAGCTTGGAAAGCGGACTTCCTGAGGTATACCTAGCTTTTAATTTATCTCTTGTTACCAAAGGTAGTCCAATGGCAAAAATCGCTGCATCGAATGGTGCCCGGCAAACCGCCCAATAGCGCTCGTAATATTTCCTAAGAATGGAATGGATTTCGCTCGGCGCGGACTTTCCTCTGAAGTAATTTCCGAGTATTCGATAGTCTGGCCAATTCGGCTTACCGAGGTAATTTGGCATCCTTGCCCTCCGCCAAAATTTCTGGAATTCGATTAATTGCTTCCGAACCAATTAGACCAGCAAGATCATCTAATAAATTTTGATCAAAACCTGTACCTCGATCCATTACAAACTCAAGTAGTCGAGACTGAGTTAATGAGGTCGATGCATCATGCTCGAACACAAATTCCGAGATTGCAGAGATATTTCCACCACGAGTTTGCAAGGTGGGGCGCGCAAATTCAATACCCTCATCCTTATTTGGCTTGAGGACAGTTACACAACTCTTATCAAGTTCGCGAATCACATATGGTGAGTGAGTGGCTAGAACAGCTACAGATCCAGTAGCATTAAGTGCATCATATAACGAGAGCATCACCAACGAAATGAATTGTGGATGCAAGTGGACCTCGGGCTCATCAAATAAATAAACGGTCTGCCCGTGGGCTCCCTGGAATAGTCGAGTTAGGAAAGTTAGAATATTCTTTTGGCCCGAACTAATGTCAAGAATTCTTCCATCGTCATCGATAAATGTGATTGGTCGCGTTTCGTCAAATGCTCTAGCATCCATAACCTCCTGACCATTGAATGTGTTCTGAATTGTCTTCCAATGTAGATACGTTCCGTCGTTCCGAGGAAAGTGAAGCTGGTCGATAGGAAGATGTTCTCTTGTAATGCGACGCAAGGCATTCCAACTAAAATCTGAGGTATCTGCGCTTGAGCTTCGCGCTAAATCGTAGAGCACTCGCCCCAAGCTTATCCAAGCGGGGCCTACGATATTTAGTGGAAAGACTTCGACACTCGCTGCGCGAGACCTCTCCCATCTATCCGGCTCATGAGTTAGTACGACGACACGATAACTATTCCGTTCAAGTAGCTCATTGACCCACTCTGCCTCCTCTGCTGATACGCTATCCGGTGCCAATCCAGAAAGAGTATTAGCTAAATCCATAAGCAAACGAGTCTTGCCTAAGCCGTTACGACCAATAATCGCATGTATGAGATTTCTACCGAGGCGATCACTTGTGAACGGCAGCGATATCACCGAACCAGAGTTAGAAATACTTTCGAGAAATTCAAGTTCAGAGATCGGATCTGTCTCTGTTGGCTGACGGTTGGCTTTAAGAATGAGCTTATCTAAGCCAATAAAGGTTAAATACGCTTCACTAGTCCGTAAGAAAGAATTCTGTACGGCGTCCGATTGAAGTGATACCAGAAATTTCTCGTCGTTAGGCGTGAATAGCCGGCGCGCTGAAATATCATTAATAGATAGAAGAATATCCTTTGCGACCCCAAAAGGAAAGACAGACAAAATTTTAAGGTAATTTTCTTTTCGCGCCAAAAATACCGATAAATTAATAGAATATTCTGATTTTGATATCTCAATCGGACCTTGAGTTTTCTGTAGATAATAGCTGGTATTGGTCTCTCCGTTGATAAAAGCTTTGACGCCAGAGGAAAGTCTTATTTCGACTTCTCTCGTGGCAATCACTAGCTCAACCATCAAGCTATAGCCGAAATCATTCCAATTATTTTCGGATGGAATAAAATATATTTCAGTGCCAATATCTAAAACTGCTGGCTTAATATATTTATTGGAAAAATATAATCTTGTATTCATAGTTTTCTTAAAGTACTGGATTGATATACCAAGCTACATAAGCTGTGTGCCGAATAGAATTTAATCAACGATAGCTGTTTTTTAATTGATCAACACAATTTATTATTTGGCATCAAAAATATAAAACTTAACGAATCTAAGCGCAGCATGCTCTGAATCCAATATTCCTACCATGTGGCGCCCTCATTCTTCAATATTTGAGTTCCAGTGTCGGATCGATGACAACAAGACTGCTGAATTACGAACTCATTTTTCTTCTTGTAAGCCAACGAAAGATTGAAATTCCTCTATTGTTACAAGTTCTATTTATTGAGGCTTAGTAAAGTCGTACACTTCAAATAGCGCCCATAGGCGTCTACCCTACTGTTGAAAAGATACGTTGAAGACGAAAACCAACGTCCGGATATGGCCGTAATATGACATAGTGTTAGGCCGACCAGCAAAAATAGAGTCGGAAATTAGCTCCAATTTTTGCTCCAAAAAATACAAGCATCCCAAAGCCTACTAACAATGGCAGTCCGATTAAAGCGAATCCGTAGGTCACTAAAACCACCGGCAACCACAATATCAGCAGGCCGAAAAATGCGCCCATGCCCACGGCTCTATGCTCCGAGCGTTGGACAAAAAACCTTGGCACATTCCTATGACCAATGCGGACAACACGATAGCGACCAGCCTAACAATTCCGGAGAAATTCTCAAAGCCCCTGTAATTAAAAAAGGCCACAAAAAGGCTGATGACGGCGCTAGATATGCCAATAAATCCGGTCTTAATTTTGCTCATCAATGCCTCTCAACAGGAATCATTCTACGTCAGCTCCTGGCCGAATGCGGCGGTCACTAGGGTTCTAGCTGCTGGACGGGGCATACTTGAATTTGTAACCCAGGTGCACACAAAAATATAACATCTTTTCAGCCGGTAATATTTTTTTGAGTTCATATTCGCCTTTGAACTCCGGCCCCAATTTTTCTAACTCATCGACATTATCCGATTCCGGGAATCCAACAAGTACAATGTCCCCATTCCGGGGATAGACTGCGGTCCAGTATTTTTTGTGACGCATCATTGCAATGTTCGTATAAACGCACATCATCCATCTTGAAGCTTCCGGTCCTCGTGTAGAAAATCCGGGTATTTCTAGGCTCGACGTCGTATCCGTGTTCGACAACTCTTTGACCGAATATTCCAAATTTGGAAATCCGGTCTCCTTCGGAAGGAACTTTATCTCTTCGGAAAATGATACTGTGGAAATCGTCAGCAACCCTATGGCGAGAATTGACCTAGTGTGCATAATATCTTTCGGTGAAATATCAAACTATATTATTTAGATGCAACAATCATTCCAAGCAGAACGAGCTGCACTATCAATCCGTCGGCTTCTGGCCGAGTGTTGACTATTTCCGGTCCTCTCCGAGCGACTCCCATTTAGGCAGCCGGTATTTGCGTCTGCCGTACGCGTAGTAGGTTGCCATCGAAAAACCAAAGAGAAGTCCAGCCATACATGCGACTGTAACGGCAAACATTCCTGCAATCCCGTGCTCTTTCCAAGCGAAAAACCACATTATGGTTCCCCAAGCAAAGCCAAACCAAAGCCCCATAAAAATAGCAACTTGGAAAAATGACATAAAGTGGGGTGGGCGAACCTTCGCACCAATCCGCCATAGAAGCCGCAACAAGGGCGGTTCGTAGTTGCTACGCCATATTCCAGTACGGCTCAGAATTTTTAAGGATTGGTTGCGTTGGGATTGAAATTGCATACAGTTAATTTAATAATTATTGAAAAGAAACCACTATGACTCAAACACATACCGCCAAAATATACACTTTGTATCGACGCAATGGCTTACGCTCATGGCCGGCTTCTGCCGATACTGTTTCGGCCACATCCGTTAGCAGCGGCATATTATCAATGCACGGTTGCGTTTTTTAACGATGTTAATACATCAATTTTGTTATTCCTAAATACTGCTGCTGCGGATACAGACATCAGTCCATAACTATCATCTAAGAAAATCCGAAGAACCTCTATGGCCTTTTCCCGCTCATCAGTTTTGATGAGATGAACGGCAGCCGCAAATTTCGCAGCTACTGATTCAGCCCCAATTAAATCCAGAAGATTTCTTGTACCTCTTCCGTTCCTCATCCATATCTTAACAACGCGATTTATCTTTCTGCTCGTCAAATTAGCCAACTTTGAATCACCTGCGTTAATTGCGCGCCAGTATTTTTCAGATAAAATCACAAATTCTTCTGCATCCATAAAGATACCTATGCATACACATGCTGGGATGATAGTCATATTGCCACATCGGAGCGCGTGGGACTACGGAAATTGAGCGGCTGCTATTGGCCGAAGACGGTCTACGCAATGCGACTTAGTTTCGATATGTATCGATATCAATCGTAGCACCAACAGCATGTATGAAATTAATTACCGGCGCTTCGAAACCTATTGCAGGCATTGATGCCTCTTCATCTTGGTCTATCCAAAGTACAACCTGAAAAACGCATCGTAGATTAAATTTATTTTTCGCTTCAAGTATCTTGGCCGCGAACGGTGCAAGTTGAATCGCTAGCGTTTCCGACATCTCGTACACATCAATCACGTCACTTTCAACTCTACCGGAGGAAATTTTCCAGGATGAGTTTCTAGGAAGAGGCACGTCAGGTCTACGTTCGCCCTTTCGCCTAACCTTCGCCAGTAACCCCACATGGGCCGAAACCTCATGAGGCTCAAAGTCATCACCATACATTGCGAAATAAACTTCGCCCCTACTTGTCATGTATCGTCCCTTTTGTTCGCACCGTCCGGTAATGGCCGTACCCGGCCGAAGCCGATCAGGATAACATCTGGCCCATGCGACAAATACGCGAATTGTCACTTACGCCCAAGAAGACCAAGTGCGTACGGCGAATTGTGGGGCCGCCAACGAATAGGCGACTGGCGGCGCTCTGCGAGAACGGGTGGCGGCACATCATGAGAATGGCCGGCGGCGACCTATGACAATCGGTGTCCGCTTTGTACGAGAGAGCCTGTCCGTTTTGCGACGAGAATAGCTGTCCGCTTTGATGAGAATGCTCAACTGGTGCTGCAACAGCTCTACAACCTGGCCGACGACGCGCTGGAATATCAACTGCTGGACCGTCGCAGTTTCCTTCAATTTCTTGACCTGACCGAAAGCAGCAGCATTCCTGACGCCAAGACGATCTGGCTGTTCCGTGACCGCCTGGCCCAGGCCGGCGTGGGCAATCAGATCTTTGAGCAAGGCCAGCAGCAATTACAACAGCACGGCTACATGGCGCGTTGCGGCCAGATCGTCGACGCCTCGCTGGTGCAGGCACCGGTCCAGCGCAACAAGCGCGAGGAAGCCGACAGCGTCAAGGAAGGCACGATGCCGTTGGGCTGGAAGCCGCACAAGCGCGCGCAAAAGGACATCGACGCGCGTTGGACGAAGAAGCACGGCAAGAGCTACTTCGGCTACAAGCTGCACGCCAGCGTGGACAAGCGCTACAAGCTGATGCGCAAAATAGCCGTCACGCATGCCGCCGTGGCCGATACCACGGTGTTTGAGCCGCTGCTCGACCGCGCCAACTCCAGCCGCGATGTCTACGCCGATCGCGGCTATCCCACCGCCGAACGGGAGCGAAACTGAAACAGGACGGCTGGCGTGTGCATATCCAGCGCAAAGGCAGCGCCACCAAGGGCATCTCCGATACACAAAAGAAGCGCAACCGCCGTATCGCCACGCCGCGCGCCCGTGTCGAACACGTGTTCGGCGCGCTGACGCAAATGGGCGGCAAGCTGGTGCGATGCATGGGTATCGTCCGCGTCACCTTCGCCTTGCAGCTCAAGGTGGCAAGCTACAACCTGAAACGGCTGGTGTTCCTGAAGGAAAGCGGATTGGCACCGTTCTGAACGATCCACGGCGGTATGAACCGCCCGCAGATCGCCAGGTTTAAAGCTGCGCCACGTCATTTCCTTGTATCCCGCCTCGCCCGATACGACCGCCGAAATTCGTCATCGGGAGCCTGCGTAACTCTTCACGCCGCCAAAAGCAGGTTATTAGAGGCCGCCTTAAGGGGAACTATGCTGAGTCGCCCTAACCTCGTCGCAGCTCATTGCGATCGCACCGAAAAAAGGTTGTCGTGAGTCGGTCACTAGAATCTGCACATCTGATGGCGGAGTTCCTCCAGCGACGAGGAAAAAACTCCCTTTATCAGTTGAAATATTTACGGCATCGCGCGCGGACTTTAGCCCAGCCAAAACTCGAAATCCATTCGTCGTACTTCCAAGTTCCTGTACTTCGCTGATCAATACGGCGAGCACACTGTCATCGTCATGGACGACTTTCTGGATGGCGTCAACGATTGTCGGCGAGCGCTTCGCCTCCTGATGTCCATGCACTCCTTCAATATCGTATATCAATCGATCGTAACCATCATCTCTCGCCAGATCGCGCGCACACGCGCGCACGACGCCGACACGCTCACTACGCAGAACAAGAGCAAGGCTGCGCAGAACCTCCTCGATGATCGCAATATCTTCGGCGAACAAAAAAACGCCTGAATTTATCCAGCCGTCCAAAATGCCGGAGGAGTAAAATTGGCTAGCGATACCGGCGGCAAACCCGGCCGCATCAATTCTCGCATGTTTATTCCCAGCTGCAATTGGAATCATATCTTCGCCTGTTGACGCGGCAATCCATCTACATACAGTACTGTCAAATTCTACGTAGCATTTGCAAGCGTTTTAGGCGGGCCCCTAACTTACACGAATCTTGGCTAGCTCAACCTCAGCCAATTTGGCTTCGGCTACCAATGCACGCTGCTTATACACCTCTGCTCCCTTGAGTAAGCAAGCTACTTCGTACCAATACTGCGCTCCAATATCTCCATCTTCGAGCTGGAGTTTGTGCATTTTTTCCAAGGCAATTTTTAGATCTATTGGCATTTTCTGCATCCTAATTCGAGTGTCCATCGTGACGCACGGCGTGGATCTAGTTTTCAAGCGCCCGCACTTTGTTAGAAAAAATTTTCGCCACGTGCTGTAGCTGTTGCATGTCGCCACTGCTAGAGCCGGCATGACGACAGCCGTCGTCCGTGGTTAACACCGGAACGAGCGGCCCACCATCAACGGATTTGCAAAGCGAAATCTCGCTTACTGCGAGCCACCGCCACGCATCGATAGCATCCGGAGGAGGCGGAGTAAGCCGGACGATTTGATATATACGTCGTGTATTACTATTTAAGCTCTGGATGCAAAAATCGACCAAATCGCTTTCGCGACTCAAGACTACGGCTTGGCTTTGCCAAACTCGATCATCCTTGCATTCGTAGTTCACAAAAAAATACGGAGCCCATAGGTTCAGACCGACTGAGCTCCAAATTCTTATGCCAGGGCTCCGCATAAATTGAAATGGCTGCAGTTCGTGCTGGTCGTTTGTGATTAACATCGGTGTATCACTACCTGTCTTCGTCGGCGCGGGTTATTTGTACTTTTCGTCATTTTTCAAGAGTGCGCGTTGCCGAGCATTGATGACCTCAAGCGAGGCCGCTTGCTTGGCGTTTTCACAGTTAATCCCCGCCGTAGTTTCTCGCCATGCCTGCTGCTGCGCCGGAGACATCTTGCTCAGATTATTTCCTTCAAAGATCAGACAATCTTGAGCAGTCTTCTTTGCTTCACTCACGTTCGTCAGGAAATAGTTAAGGGATTTGGCAGGTTCTTGAGGAGCTGTTTTGCCACACGCGACCAGGGAAAAAGCAAGGGTCAAATAAGCGTAAAAGCGTTGCGTCGTCATATTGAATTTTCTTTATAAGTGTTTTTCAACAACCGAGTCGCCAGGTTTTGCCGGGCTTGTAGCACTGTTTCCGTTACTCGGGCCCGCTGGCAGTGATCATGTTTTCATGATTTTTGTAACGTGTTCCTGCCCTTGTGCCGCGAGCTGTCGAATTTGTGCCTCATTTCCCGGAAGAACACACTTTCCGTCACGAATTTAGCGCCAAGTATGAGGAATTCCCGCTATAGCGGGAAGACCGATTATGCCTGAATTGAGAAATTCCCACCATAGGGGGAATTTTTGAATACTATAGCGAATGCATTTGGGCTGGTGTTGCGGCGACTGCGTAAGGAAGCCAAGCTGACTCAAGAACAAATGGGCTTTGAGGCAAATCTGCAGCGAAAATTCATCTCAGAATTGGAAATGGGGCTCAAATCGCCATCGCTCGAAACGGTACTGAAGGTCGCTTCAGCGTTGGGCATCCCGCCCGAAGACTTGGTGGCCCAAGTCGCGGCTGAAATTTCTCAAGGTAGTATCATGGGATAGAGTGCAGAGCGGTGCCGATTGCTGCCGCTAGACAGTCATTGCCACTAAGGATTTTCGCGCCGCTACTATCTTGAATTCGGGCATGGGCATATGCGACCTGTACAAGCCGTTTTGTAATTTTCTGCGAAAGTATGATCTGCACGGCTATTGATTTTGCTTTGGCAAGCCCAGCGGAGTTATGAGAACTCGGCGGCAATCCGTTAAATTACGCCAAAATTCGTCTTCACTCGGAGCCCGCTCATGTGCGTCAACTACGTTACTGTCAGTCGCCAGTTAGCCTTTGATTGGTTCCGCAGGCTAATGGAAATCAATGAGGATTGGCGAGAGGAAATCTATAGAGACTACGCAGCACCGTTCATCATCCGCGATGACAAAGGGAACCGCTAGGGAATGATCGGCAGCTACCTTACCGATAACAGTTACGGGCACCGTAGTCTTGATCAGTCCATGGAGCGCCTGCGGCGCAGGCAGTTGGATGTGGTCCAAGTCCACAGCTTGACGAACGTCGAGATCATGGTGCCATTCTTGAATGAGATGAAGGCACAGGGACGCATCCGTCACGTCGGCGTCACGCATCACGATCCGCTCTATTTCGAACCGCTCGCATGGTGGGCAGAGAATGGTCCCATCGATTTCGTACAGGTCCATTATTCGATACGCACCCGTGATGCGGAGCGGCGTATCTTCCCAGCCGCGCAAAAGCGCGGTCTGGGCGTGATGCTCAATATGCCGCTCGAGAAAGCGCGATTGCTGAAAATTGTCGAAGGCCGTCCGCTGCCAGATTTCGCGGCGGACATTGGCGTTGCCACTTGGGCGCAGTATTTCTCAAGTGGGCCATTTCCCACCCGGCCGTGACCTGTGCACTACCCGCGACGACCAATCCCGAACATATGAGCGACAACCTCAGTGCCATGCGTGGGCCGCTGACACGCCGCACTTCTGGGTACGAATCAGCAAGCAGCCGCGTCCTTATAGTTGCGAAAAGACGACCACCAATTGTAACAAGCCAAACCGAGAGCGCGGCGGCAAGCCACCAGTGCCCCGCAGAGGGCTTCTGATATCTCCCCGCAAGAATGGCGCCGCTGATTTTGTCGACGACAAGCCCGACTGAAAAAAGATTTGGGGTAACATTAATGACAAATTAGAAATATCTAATGAGGGACGCCCCAATGGCCTTATTGCACGACATTCTCGCCTGGTCGCAGGTAAGTCTAAAGCCCTGGCAACAGGACGCCGTACGACGCCTTTTCCAGCACAGCATCACCACCGATGCCATCGAAGACCTGTACGCGATGCTCAAAGATGGAGTCGGCCTTCTCGATCCACAAGGCCGGAAACCCGAGCCCCTTGGAGCCGAGCACCTGCCGGTCGTCACGGCCAATGGCGACGCAACGATTCTGATTTCTATGGGCGACGTGCGCAACGTGAACCGGCTCGCCCCGCAGCAGGTGCTACAGTTTTCGCCGAAAGGCATGACCGTGATCTACGGCACTAACGGAGCCGGAAAATCCGGGTACGCGCGGGTGCTGAAGCGGGCGTGCCGGGCTAGGGACGTCACCGAAGACGTGCGGGCGAACGCCTTCGAGAAGCCTGCTACTGGCCAGGTGCCGCAGGCCGAATTCAAAATCCAGGTCGAAGGAAACGCTGGGGGCGTCTCGTGGGCCAAGAACAAGCCGGCCCCGGCTGAGCTGGCGACCATCGCGGTCTTCGACACCCACTGCGCGCGCGCCTACCTGGACCAGAACCAAGAGATTGCGTACCTGCCGTCAGGTCTCGACGTGGTGGAAAACCTCGCCCAAGTCGTGATGCCCAAGGTGCTCGAAAAACTGAGCGCCGAGATCCAGGCCACCGATACCTCTAAGGACGCGCTGGCCCACATGGCAGGCAATACAAAGGTCGGCAAGCTGGTGAATACGCTAAGCGAGAAGACCACGCCTGCGGAAATCGAATCACTGGCCGCGATGGGCGAAGAAGACGTCGCAAGGATGAAGACGCTGGGCAAGACGCTAGCCGAGGCGGACCCGAAGGCGAAAGCGGCCCAGTGCCGCCTCGCTGCCGGCCGTATGGCGGGCCTGAAGAAGAGGATCGACACGGTAGCCGCATGGGTCAAGGACGAAGCGGTGGAAAAGCTGCGCAAGCTCGACGACGAAACCCTGGCAGCCATCGCGGCCGAAGCCAAGGCCGCAGGCGCGCTGCGCGCTGGGGAGGAACTGCTGCCGGGCACCGGGGATGCCGCTTGGAAGGTCCTGTACGAGGCAGCGCGCGAATTCTCGGTTGCCGAGGCCTACCCGGGAATGGAGTTCCCCCACACGCACGACAGTGCAAAGTGCATCCTCTGCCAGCAGGACCTCGGGAATGAAGCCGGAGCGCGCATGGCTCGCTTCGAGAAACACGTGCAGGAGAGCGTGGCAAAGGTCGCGCAAGAGAAAAGGGAACAGCTTGATGCGGCAGTCGCGAAGATCACCGGCGCCGCGCTGGCTCTTGAGCTCGATGACGCGCTCAACCAAGAAGTCTCTGGACTCGATCCCGAGCTTCCCGGCATGATCGAGTCCTTCGACAAAGCCGTGCTAAAACGCCAAGCGTGGCTCCTAAGCGCACAGAAGAGTCACTCCTGGGAGGACATGCCAACCTTCCCCGCCGATCCGCGGCCGAAGCTCGAAGCCATCTCTACGAACTTCACCGTGCAGGCGGAAGAATTCGACAAAGCGACCGACGACAAGCAGAAGGCTCTGCTGAAGGCCGAGCTCGACGAGCTGAGCGCCCGCGCGGCTCTCGGCCCATGCAAGCAGGCAGTGCTGGATCTCGTGAACCGCATGCGAGTGAAGGCGCTGCTCACGAAATGCAAGGACGAGCTGAAGACGAAGCCAGTCTCAGACAAGGCGAAGGAATTTGCGAGTAGCGCCGTGACGGCCCCGCTACGGGCAGCGCTGAAGCAGGAGTTCGAAGCCTTGGGTGTGTCGCACGCGATGCCGCGCCTGGACGAAAGCGTAGAGAAGGGGAAGATGAAGCACAAGCTTCAGCTCGACCTGGCGGTTCCCGCGCAGATACGCGACATACTCAGCGAAGGCGAGCAGAGGGCGATAGCGGTCGGGGCGTTCCTGGCCGAGCTCGCGACGGGGGGCCACAGTGGCGGGATAGTCTTCGACGACCCCGTGTCATCGCTCGACCACATCCGGCGCCAACACGTCGCGCGCAGGCTCGTGAAGGAAGCGGCGAAACGGCAGGTGATCGTCTTCACTCACGACACTACGTTTCTGGGCGAGCTGAACGACCTGCTAGAGCAGCACGGCACGGAGCACGCGATCCACCACCTGTCCTGGGAAGGCGCGCACTCCGGAAAGGTAAACGCGGGCCTGCCCTGGCACCACCAGACGTTCAAAGACCGTATCGACAAGCTCGAGCAGGCCCAGAAGAAGCTCGAAAAGTCGTGGCCCCCCTACCCCGACGAGCAGCAGTCCGGCGCCATGCGCACGCAGTACAGCATGCTCCGCGCCACCATAGAGCGGCTGATCCAGGATCTGGTGTTCAACGGCGTCGTCGTGCGGTACCGCGACTGGATCAAGGTCGGCAACCTTGGCGAGGTAGTGGGTTTCGACGATACCGACTGCAAGGAAATCGAGCGCCTGCACAAGGCATGCTGCGACGTCACGGAGGCGCACGACCCGTCGTCGGGAAAGAATGCGCCGGTGCCGACCGCTCAACAGCTTGGCGCAGACGTCGCAGCGCTCTCAGCGTTGGCGCAATCGATCAGGTCAAAGCGAGAAGCGAAGAAGAAGGCAGCCAAGGGCGGCATTCCGTAAGGCTGTTTTTCTCGACAAAGCTTTGCCTGCAAGCGGCGGCGCCCGTGCAAGGTCAGAGCCAGATACCTCTCGGACACCTACGAACGATTTTTCCTAAGCAAAGCTAGAACAATGTACGATCTGCACCGCCTCGGATGGAACAGCTTCCAACAGCTCTGCCTCACCATAGCTCGTGAGGTCCTCGGCCAGACGGCGCAGTCCTTTCTGGACTCGAACGATGCCGGGCGGGACGGCGCCTTCGCCGGGCAGTGGGAGCCAGCGCTCGGGCAGTCGCTCTGCGGGAACTTCGTGATTCAATGCAAGTTCTCGGGCAAGGCGGGCTATCTCCTTTCCGTATCAGACATCGCCGGTGAGCTACCGAAAGTGAGCAGGCTCGCCGCCGGCGGGCTCTGCGACGTCTACGTGCTGATGACAAACGCCGGCGTCTCAGGCAAGCAGGAGGCCAGCATCAGGTCCGCACTGGTGGGCGCAGGAGCCAAGCACGTCCTCATATACGGCTCGACATGGATAGAAGGGCAGATCAGGGAGAACACGAGGCTCAGGATGCTGGTACCGCGCCTGTACGGCTTGGGGGACCTGAGCCAGATCCTCGACGAGCGCGCCTACGCCCAGGCACGCGCCGTCCTGGAGTCGCTGAGGGAGGACTTGGCCAAGGTCGTCATCACGGACTCCTACCGCAAGGCCGTCGGCGCCTTGGACGAGCACGGCTTCGTCCTGCTGATCGGCGAGCCGGCGGCGGGAAAAACGACGATTGCTTCGATGCTCGCCATGGCGGCGGCCGACAAATGGAAGTCGTCGGTGCTGAAGCTCGCGGATCCGGGGAAAGTCGTCGAGCGCTGGAACGTGGACGAGCCATCGCAGTTTTTCTGGATTGACGACGCGTTCGGCGTGACCCAGTACGAGTCGCCCCTGGTGCACGGCTGGAACCATTCGCTGGCGCAGGTGCGAGCGATGCTGCGAAGGGGAGCGAAGATAGTCATGACCTCAAGGGACTACATTTACAACCGCGCCCGCCAGGATCTAAAGGAGAGCGCGTTCCCCCTCCTAGGCGAAAGCCAGGTCGTAATCGATGTCCACGACCTGTCCGAGATCGAAAAGCAGCAGATACTCTACAACCACCTGAAGCTCGGAAGGCAGTCGGCCTCGTTCCGCGTAGCGGCCGAGCCCCATCTGAAGTACGTCGCGGCGCATGCGCGGTTCATCCCGGAAACCGCGCGCCGCATCGCCGATCCCCTATTTACCAAGGAGCTCTACCTCAGCGAATACCACCTGGGGCAGTTCGTAGAGAAGCGCGAGCAGCTCCTGCTGGAAGTTATCCAAGGCTTGGACGTAAGCAGCAAGGCGGCGCTGGGACTCATATACATGAGGAAGGACAGCCTCGACAGCCCCGTTGCCCTGAACGGCTCCGAACCGGAAGCGCTGGAACGCCTCGGCAGCACGCTGGGAGAGTGCATCGTGGCTCTCGGCACGCTCAACGGCAGCCTTGTGGCGCTTGTGCAGACAGAGGACCAGAACATCTGGCGCTTCAAACACCCGACCATTGGCGACGCCTATGCTTCAACGCTGGCCTTCAGTCCGGACCTGCTCGGCATCTTCCTAATCGGCAGCTCGACCGAGAACCTGATTTCGCAGGTAACCTGCGGCAACGTGGGCGTCGAGAAGGCTGTGGTCGTCCCGAGGTCACTTTTCCCGGCGATGTCCGCGCGACTGCGAGAATTTTCAACCAGCTACAATTACAAGACCCGATGGATGTCCTCCTGGGGCGCCAGGCGTGCGATATACCTGTTCCTTGCCAGCCGTTGCTCCAAGGAATTCCTGGCCTCGTACGTCGAGCAGGACCTCGACATCCTGGCGCGCGTATCCAAGCCGGGGCTCAGCCTCAGCGTAGTCGCGGAAGTCGACCTCGCCGTTCGGCTACACGGTTTCGGGCTCCTGCCAGAAGCCAATCGAAAAGAGTTCATCGAGGCAGTCAGCGGCTACGCTATCGATGGCCGCGATATGCACGCGTTGCGAGACACAGGGCTACGCAGCGTATTCACGGACGAAGAGTTCGACGAACTCGTCGATCGCGTGCGCACCGACCTGCTGCCCAAGCTGGACCAGGTGCGCATGATCGCGCAAAGCGAGCATCAGCCCGACGTTCCTCCGGACGAGCACATGCAGGACGTTCTCGAGTCACTGAGCACACTTAGGAGGTGCTTCGGCGACGACGACGACGCAGTAAAGGCCATTGAGCAGGAAACGCGCCTTGCCAACCAGTGGATCGACGAGACGGAGCCGCCGGAGCCGAAAGTGGGTCCGCGGGCCTTGGGAGCAGTGGAACCGTCCGAGGAAAGGCGCGGCACCAGAAGCATCTTCGACGACATCGCCGACGACGGCGATTGAGAAGCATAGCGTAAACCGCCTTATATCGCCAAACGGCCATTAAGACGATCTATACTTTTGCGATAGTTAAATACATAGTTGAAAAACTTCAAAGCGCAATGCAAAAATACTCAGAAACGTGGCGCCACCTAAAGTCCATTCTAAGCGGATACAACTCAACTTATGTGCCTCCTCCAGACACTTACCAAGATCATGTCCGGGCCAAGACCTTGGCCGTGTTCTTTGCGAATGCCACTTTGGGTACTCCCCAGCTTGATCGAAACTCGGTAGAGGCGATTCTTAGTGGGACGTTGCACTGGCCCCACAAACTCGGGAGAGGGCCATTTAAGGGTTCGAGCATTTCACTGTCTTTGCTAGAGGACTTTGGAATGGTCACTTTTTATGCGGGATGGTGCACGGTTCAATGCCAGACTGTCAGGAATGCAGAAAACCTAGATCCTTCATTGCTACCGCTTTTCGAAGCATTGGAACATCTAAGAGATATCAGTTACGGCCGCGAAGGCTACATCCAACCGCATTTTGTATGCGCTGATGCTCAACTAGAACAACTGATAGATGTTCGTTTGTTTTCTGACACTCCCGATGCCGATAGGGATGAGGATACCTCTCTTGGTCTGCGAAGAGAAAATGGAAATTATGTAGTCGACTCTAGAAGTAAATTTTTTGATTCGTTGGTCAGCACTTACCTTTGGCAGGAGCTTCGCGTTTCGTTCGAACCGGAATTGGCTTTCGCGCGCTGGATCGCGTGCGTGTGTGCCAACTCCAGCTGGGAGCGGGGCCATCTATTATTCGACCATCTTGAGTACGAGGAGCGAAGTAAATTTGCAGAGCAACTGCTTGTTTTTCTTGCGAAAGACTCAACACTTTCACAGTCACTAGCTGCATTGTGGATGCAACATGTAGCTGCGGTATCCTTTGCTCACAACATCAGCACCACCGGTCAAATCGATATTGAGATCGATGCCAAAACCGGCAAAGTCTCTCAGTCAGGGAGCAGCACTATTCCAAAGATCACTTTGGAAAATTTAGCCGATGTATTTCCAGTGTACAAAGAAGGTCAGTCCGAGCTTATGATAGCCCGCGACTGGTATCACAATCATCAAAATTTCCGCGAACCAGGCCTGTTTTACACTAGTATTATTGGCGGCGTTATCGATGCTTACATTCGTATTGATGGCGAGTCGCTTGTTTCATACAGCGAAATCGAGGAGCTATTTACACTTGCCGAAACCCGTCCAATCCTCAAACATATTCTCCTGCATGCCTTACCAAGTCACCGACGCCCAACATTTTTGATCTGGTTGCTATCAAGATCCAGTACCTGCGATATCGCATTGTTTTATTTGTCGATACATTCGCCTATCTATCGCGGACGCGAGGAGAAATCATACGCACGAAACATGGATAGAGCGTATCAAGAGTTGGTTTGCAAGGAGTATTTGTCTACGCTGTTCGATGGCGGCAATAGTGAGATTCCGTCGTTAAAGGCAGAGCGTTTGCTCAATATTTTGTCTTTGCTTGTTGCTCGCTGTGGGTTAGATGCCAATGAATTTTCCAACAGTTTTGAGTATCAATTTCTCATGTGTTTGTTGGGCCAACTACAGGATAAGTATATTTTTCAGTTAACGCATTCCTTCGTACAAGGTAATGGGATCAGCGTAGAATTGTGGCGAGACAGATCTCAAGGGAAGGGATGGTATTTATTGGCCTTTTGGCTTTTAGAGTCGCTTGAGAGGACCGGCGCAGAAAGCCTTAGCACTGCACTTACCAAAAAAATCCAGGACGCATATACCGCGGAATTTCGAGAAAATTTTTCTGGTCAGAAGACTTTGCAGCCCAATGCATTCTTCGCCTCCTTGCCGTGGCATCGGTTGCTGGATAACGATGGCGTATCTACTCTTCTCTTGCTATCGAAGGACAGTGATCAATGGCCGACCGCTTTCAACTACTCTAACAACAATAATTTCTCGGTTTGTTCCGCAGTCAGGCATTACCTGCTGGTATTGATGTGCATAGGGCGTCCGCAGCGAGCACCGAAGGACTGGAATCGGGTTGCAAACAGAGTCAGCGAAATCGTGCGGGCTGTGGGATTTGATAAGAGCAGCAATTCCATATACTTATTCAACAAACCACTGTTCGGCGATGCGTACGATTTGTGGTCGCAGTTCTGCTCATACACAAATCTATTTCCAGATCAAATTTTCGACGATCTTCTCGACCGGCTGTGTCCTTATGTACCGCTAGATCACCTGTTTATATTACTTGAACACTGCACTTTCGTCAGCCGATCTGAACAGATTCAGAAGAAAATTATTTCGCGGCCACCCGATGCCGATGCGCTTGGATTGTCGGGATTTGAGCAAGCATTTATCTCTGCATGTCACTCGGGTCATTCGGTGATTGCCGAAAATGTGCTTGCTGCGGCGCAAAAATTCATGGCGCAAGATCGCTTTGCCGGCGCTACGCATCCCGTAATTGTGGGCAAGCGCAAGCTGTGGGAAAGCTACGGTTATAAACTTGTGCTCATGAAGTTGCTTGAAAAGAACAAAGACCGTCCGGATGATTTTCGTGAAGCTGTCCTAAAAATTGAACTGCCACACGCCTTGCATTCGAAGATGGATCATGAGAATCGTGTTCAGTATAGAGAATGTGAACGCTTCAGGCGTTACATACTTGCGGCTGCCTATTGCGATACAGACACTGAAAAATGCATAACGATTATGGAGAAGCTATGTAGCGAGATACGCAGCAATCAGTACGAATTTTTGCTATTCAGTGCCCGCTCAGCCAAGGCCGAAAGAAGTGGCGGCTTAGCCCAACAAAAGTATGCTTTAGCTCAATTCCTGTCTTGCTTGGAGGCGACTCAGCCAGAGGATATGTTGATCGCTTGGGTGGCTGCGATTTTGGAGGCATATCGGGTAGTGGGGACGAATACAGAGATCGATGCATTTTGGGGCAGGCTGAGTCCTGACCAGCAAACAAGGCCTGAAGTTCTGGGGCCGTTCTGCCGTGCGCTGGTGGACCGCGGGGAACCGCTGAGAGCCCAACAAATTGTTCTGCAGTACACCGAATTGAATCCGCACGGTGTAACCGCCGATGTCGAAAAACTGCTCGACGAGATCGCCAAAGCGGTTCCCGAGAAACAGTCAATGAGCCAACTCGTACGCGTCATGGCCGAGCAGTCACAGCGCTCTGTACTTCAGCTTAAAAAACACTATAGCGACATCAAAACTTCTACCCTGAAGGACTACGTGGCAATTGTTGGCCAAGGTGTCGACGTGCAAGAATTCCTGAAGGACCAAGTTCTAGAGGTGGCCAATGAGCTGTTACTACGCCGTAAAAACCTGCAAATTCTCTCCGAAGGCAGGTCTAAGAAGCAAAGCGTGCCGTTGGTAGAAGAGAATTTAATCAATGATTGGTTTACCTCGTTGTTTGATCACCGATTGGCGCAGGCTGGACTGTCCTTCAGAGATCAAAAGCGAGCAGGACAATCAGGATCCGGCGACAACGTTGGCGAAGTTGATGGATACATTACGCACTCGAACAAGCGTGTAGCCATCTACGAAGCGTTTCGACTCGCATCACTCGACACCACTGTGATCAGGAAACATCTGAACAGGATGGCCACTTACGATTTCGAGGCTATGAATCCAATTTTCATTGCGGCTTACTGCAATGCCCTAGACTTCCCGCTTCTGACTCGTAAGTACTCTGAATTTATTGAGGGTGAAAATTACGTGGGTTTTACTGCTTCCACAATTGGCGGCAAAGCAGTTGAGAATCTCAGAAATAGCGACTATCTGTGGTTGGGGAGAGAGCACAGGCTACGAAATCAAGAAGAGATTGTGATATATCATCTGTTGTTGAACTTAGGCTGCTAAACCGAGCTAACCGAGCTAACCGAGCTAACCGCAGACCGTACGACGGCATGGCGACAATTAGCTCCAGGTAAGAACTAACGGCCATGACACTTCTTCAACTTTACACTGCTACGGCAGTCTCCACATAGGCGTTCCATCTCTCAGTCTGGCCCAAGACCGAAACTGCAAAATCGCGCAAGCAATGGTGCAGTGCAGCCAAAAAATAACTCCGTGAAGATAGATGGCGAGGTTAAACCATTTTATTGATGGATTTGTTTACATTATTTTTTAGTCGACCTTTGACCCAGGTAGCCTCTATGTGCAGGTGGTAAGAGACGTCTCTCAGCTGTGATTAAGACGAGCTGTTTTAAGCTGCGCCGCTGCTTGCGTGATTTGGCCGCCTCGGTCTTGAGCCAGCCTGAGAGCTGGAAGGCGTATGGGTCGATTGCGCTGGCCGATTGGCGCTCCGCATTGGCGGGCTCGGTCGTTTCCGAGCGCAGGTACCCTGCGTTCTGCTGACACGAACGCAGCCAAATGCGATATATTTAGCAACTCGACAGAATATTTCTGCATGGCAGGTTTTGAATGGGACTTGATTGAGTAAGAGAACGTTTCGCTTTGGCGACTGGCAGGTTGATCCGGATACGAATAGCCTCGAACAGTCCGGTGAACGCAGGCAAATGGAACCACGGGCGATGGACGTGCTCGAGGTGCTGTGCAAGGCGAACGGCGCCATCGTGAGCGCCGACGAATTGCTTGCCCAGTGCTGGCGCAGCGACGTTTATGGCGACAACCCCGTCCACAAGACCCTGACCCAGCTACGGCGCATTCTTGGCGATGAAGCCAGCGCGCCGACATATATCGAAACCATCCGCAAGCGTGGCTACCGCACGCTGGCGGCGGTCAGCTTCGATCACAGTGCCAATGTGCCCGCATGGCACGGCATTTCCCCGTTCCGCGGTTTGCAAGCCTTCGATGAGCAGCACGCCGCCGTGTTTTTTGGCCGTGACGAGATGATACGACAGTTGGCGGCGGCGGCCCAGGCCCAGGCTCGCGCAGGGCTGGCGCTGCAACTGGTACTCGGTTCGAGCGGCTCGGGCAAGACCTCGCTGATACGGGCCGGCATGTTTCCTGCGCTGGCCCCGGCGCGCGCCACGGCGGGCCCGGCACTGCTGTCCGTCACCACCTTCGACCTCGGCGACACCGGCGATGAGACTTTGCCGGTCGCACTGGCCAGCGCCATGCTCGATTTGCAAGGCGCTGGCGCCGGCCTGTTCGCCGGCGCCAGCGCCAGTTCCCTTGGCCACCAGCTGGTGCGACGGCCCGACGCCGTGCTCGACACGCTCAAGGCGGGCCTGGATGCGACCCCACAGACCGGCAATGCAGGTCGCGAGCTGCGCTACGGCATATTCATTGATCGCTTCGAAGCTCTATTCGACAGCATCAGGGTGAACGCCGAGCAACGCCAGCAATTTCTCGACATGCTCGCTCTTCTGGCGCGCAGTGGTTCGGTGCTGCTCGTTATTGCCTGCCGCAACGATTTCTATCCGCTCATCGTTCAGCATCCGCTGCTGATGGAGGGGAAACCGAATGGCGCGCACTTCGACCTGACGCCGCCTGGCTTGGCCGATATTGCCCAGATTATCCGGCTGCCGGCCGCCGCCGCCGGGCTGCGCTTTGGTGTCGATCCGCAGACTCGGGCCAGGCTAGACGATGTGCTGTGCGCCAGCGCTGCGGCCAGCCCGGACGGCTTGCCGTTGCTGCAGTACTGCCTCGAAGAACTGTATCGCCTGCGCAGCGACGATGGTGAACTCAGCTTCGAGGCCCTGGGCCAGGTCGGCGGGGTCGAAGGCGCCATCGCCCAGCGTGCCGAACAGGTCCTGGCACAACTGGATGCGGCACAAAATGCGTCGCTGGCCCATGTCATGTCGCTGGTGGTGGTGTTGTCCGCCAACGAAGAAACGGTCACCAGCCGGCGCGCTCCGTGGTCGGCATTGCGCAGCGATGCCGAGCGCCAGCTGGTCACCGCCCTGGTCGAAACCCGCCTGATGGTCAGCGACCTGAGCGGCGAAACGCCCAGCTTCGGCATCGCCCATGAGGCGATCCTGCGGCGCTGGCCGCGCATGCGCGAATGGATCGAGACGCACCGCAATGCCTTGTTGGTGCGTGCCCGGCTGGCGCAGCTGGCGGCGCGCTGGCTGGCCGAAGGGCGCAGCAATGAATTGCTTCTGCCGCGTGGCAAGCAGCTCGATGCTGCCAAGGGCTTGCAATTCGGCGGCGTGTTTACCCTGAGCGACGACGAGACGCAACTGATCCGCCTGTCGGACCGGCGTGCGCGACGCGGCGAGCGCTTGCGCATGCTGGCAATGAGCACCATTGTGCTGCTGGCCGTGCTGGCGGGCGCGCTGGGCTTGAATGCGGTCGGCGCGCGCAGCTTGGCCGAGCAGCGCCGGCTTGAGGCCGAAGGCCTGATGAGCTATATGCTGGGCGACTTCGCCGACAAATTGCGTCCGCTGGGCCGGCTTGACCTGCTCGATAGCGTCAGCAGCAAGGCGCTCGACTACCTTGGCCGGCAGGTCGAGCAGGGCAGCAGTGCTGCGGCATTGTCGCAGCGGGCCAAGGCCTTGCAGGTGATCGGTGAAGTGCGCAGGGCGAGCGGCGACTCCGACGGTGCCATTGCAGCGCTGACGAGCGCCAACACGATCCTCATCGTACAGCATGCCGCGAAGCCGTCCGATACGGATGTGTTGAAAAACCTGGGCGTGAATGCCTACTGGCTAGGCCAGCTCAGCAGGGATCGCAACCACTGGGATCAGGCGGCGGCGTTCTGGCGCCAGTACCTGGACTATAGCGACCGCCTCAACCTGCTCGAGCCGGACCGGGTCGAATGGTGGGTCGAGCAGTCCTATGCGCACAATAACCTCGGGTCCCTGGCTGCCACCCGCGGCGATCCGCTCGGTGCGGTGCGTGAGTTCCGACTATCCATTGCGCTCAAGCAGAGGGCGCTGGCCGGACAGCCCGCTGCCATCGCGGTCGAAGCCGAATTGGCCGACAGTTATTCGTGGCTGGCGTCGGCTACCGAAGCCCTTGGTGACCTCGATGGCGCAAGCCAGCTGTATGCGAGGGAATTGGACATCATCCAGCGCTTGCGCAGCGGGGCCCCTGGTGACTCGCTATGGGTCAAGCGCGAAGTCCGGGCACTGCAGCATCGCGCGCTCAACCGGCTGGCGCGCGGCCTGACCGGCCAGGCGCTCGACGATTACCGCGAAGCCCATCAGTTATTTGCCCGCATCGTCGGTCAGGACAGCGAGAACCGCAGCTGGCAGGGCGAAGCCGCTTTCCTCGAACTGGAAGAGCAACAGGTCGCTTACCTCACCGGCCACGCAGGCAGCGTGCTGGCGCAGATGAATGAGATTCATGCCAGGCTCGCTGTGCTGCTGGCCCTCGATCCAAATAATGTCAATTGGGCGCGGCGCGAAGCGATCGCGCGCCTGCGTATTGCCCAGGTGCTGATGGCAGAACATCAGGACGGGCAAGCCGGCCAGCAGCTCGGCCTGGCACTGGCCCGCTTGCAATCCCTCTATGCCGGCAACCCCGCCAACCAGAGCATTCGACTGGCGATCGTCAACGGCGATTTGCTGTCGGCACAGCTCAATAGCGCGGCAGGCGACGGGCGCGCCGCCACGCTGGCGTGTGAACATGCATTCGGCGTACTCAAGGAAAATGGAAGTTCAACCCAGGACTTCCAGGTTCTCGACCCCTGGGTCAGGATCAACCATTGTCTCGGCGATCGGGCGGCGGCATCGATTGCCGTGGACCGTTTGCATAACATTGGCTATCGCGACGCGAACTATCTGCGTTATTTGTCCAACCAATCAAGAAAGAAACCCTCATGACTTCAGCAACTGCGCAGCGCACCGTCTCCATTGGCATCCAGGGCACCAGCGGCCCGAATGTCCAGGCCAGCTACAGCTTCTGGTCGCCCAACGACGGCCTGGTCCGGGTGGCGGCCAATCAGTGCCATCTGACCAACCATCGTGCCACCAACACCCTGTTCGTGCTCGATTATCAATCTACTTTGAATGGTTGGACCATGGTCGAGATCTCGCCCAACCCGCCTGGCGCACCAGCGCTCGAATTTTTGGTGGGTCCGCAGGGCACCTCGCTGATGACCATGGATATCTTCGAACACATGCGCAAATATGCTTACTTTATCCACTACAAAAATACCGTGACGGGTGGAGTGGCCGTCATCGATCCGCAAGAAGGCAACGAACCTGGCGGCGGTTAAAGTCCGCGCCCTCCCAAAAAGCCGCGGAGTCGCGGCTTTTTTCTTGCCACCTCGGCTGGTCGTCGTTAAAAAATTGTCCATCTTATCAAGCACTTGGAAATCGGAAGGTTACCGGAAGGACTCTTTCGACCGCTGCCCCTAAAGTCTGGTCCATTCGCATGCTGTCACAAGCAGCGTGCCATCGACCAATGACCGGGAGAGCAGTATGCAATTATCGGGTTCCGTCATCCACCCCCGCGCTGACGCCGGGCCGGGCCGCGAAACCCCGTTCAGCGCGATTGAAATCGGGGTCGCCTTGGCCCAATTGTTGTGCAGCGAGCAATTTTACAAGGCACACCGCATGTGCCGCCTGTTGAGCTACCTGATCGACAAGCACCTCGCCGGCGCGCTGCGCGATATGTCCGAATACGCCATCGGCGTCGACGTCTTCGACCGCGATCCGGCCCACTTTGACACCACCATCGACTCGGTGGTGCGGGTCCAGGCCGGCCGGCTGCGCCAGCGCCTGAACGACTACTACGCCGTGCATGCGCCGGCCAATGGGATCATTATTTCGATTCCGTCCGGCAGTTATATGCCGCTGATCCGGCGGCAACGGCCGGCTTGCGCCGACCTGCCTCTGGCCTTATTGCTTGGCATTGCCGGCCTGTGCTGCCTGAGCGCGGCTCCGGCGGCACACCAGTTTGCCCAAGCCATGGAGGAAGCGCTGCGCTACCAGCTGTACCAGCAGCTGGGCAACGGCATCCGCTTGCTGACGAGGCCCGCAGGCGCTCCGCAGGCCGAGGCTTCAGGCATCACCCACCTGCTTGAGAGCAGCATCCAGCTCGACAACGGCCTGCTCCGCATCAATGCGCGCCTGACCGAAATCGCCAGCGGGCGTCTGACCTGGTACCGGCGCTTCGACCGCCATCCGGTGCCGGCACTGTCGTTGCAGGAGGAGCTGGCCGCCTGCATCGCCACGGCCGTGGCCGATGTCCTGCAAGCCGGGCAGAGCGCGCTGGACCCTGACGTAACAGGCAGCGCTGTTACCTGTTGATACTGATGGTGGCGCAGGCGCTGCGCTATCGTTGTTGTACCGGCACCGCCTCGGCGGACCGTCCACCCGGGCGAGCGGCACCGCTTGCACCTAACCACACTTATTGAAATGGATATCATCATGGAACAGCTTTTTGTCGCCAACTTCCGCATCGACAGCCCAGCACTGGCCCAACCGACGCTGGCAGTGAACCTGAGCGTCGATACGGTGCATGGCACCCTGTGCGGCCATGCCACCATCGCCATCGGTGAAGTTCGTCGTCCTAGCGTCGCCGTCGAAGGCTTCTATCTGCCGCTCGAAGGCGCAGCCGGCGCACCTGGTGTGCTTAGCTTGCGCACCTCGCGTTCGATGCTCCCGGTGATGTTCGAGTCCCAGCTCGAGCTCCTGATTGCCCTGCCTAAAAATTGGGATAGCGGCAAGGCCAGCTTCACCTACACCGACGGTCGCACCCAGGAAGTGATCAAGGTCTGCAATTCCATCGCCACCTCCTGCCCTTGCCAGGCGATCGGCGCGCAGTAAGACCCGCAGCTTTGCCCGTGCGGCCGCCAGCGGCACGGCCACACGGGGCGGGACCGGACCCACGCCGGCTGCGCTGCGCCCGACCATACCGCTTTTCCCGGGGACCAAAATGAAAAATACTGAAATTTTTGAAGACTACGACATGGTCGTGTCGATCACCCAGCAGACCATCAATGATCAGCTGATCCATTTGCAACGGATGGGCATCATCCATTCCAGCCTGCGCTTGGCCCAGGAAATCGACGAGGCGAGCCAAAACTACGTCTACAAGGTGCTGCAGCCGAACGATCCGATTCCGCCCAACTGCGCCTATATCGATGGCCTGATCACGCCACAGATCAATATCGCGGAAAGCGGCGAGATCGTCACCTTCTTACTGAACTTCCGCAGCGGTACAGCAGCTTTTTGGACAGGCAACGGACCGCTGGCGCGCTTGGTCAAGAGCGATATGAAGAACTGGGTCTATGCGATCGCCATCAATCTCGATTTGACCAAGCTCGAAGCGGATGACCTGAACAAGAAGATCAAGGTGCCCGACAACGTCAGGGATCAGCTGGAGAACTTTAACTCGCAAATGTTCGACGTCAACCACCTGTTCATGGACTTTGAATCGACCGATCTGCTGCGCTTCGATCCCCAGCAAACGAAGACCGGCTCCGCCGGCGACACTGCGCAAGAGCAAATGGTGTTGTTCATGCAGTTCTATCTGAGCGACCTGGTCCGTACTGGCAATCCCTATATTCTCGGCTACAGCCTGACCACCAATGACAAGACGGCGCAGGCAGCCGATGCCAATTTGGCGCCGATGGTCAGGCCGGTGTCGACCACCTACACCATGTACCAGGATCCGGTCACGCCAGTACGCAGCACCCTCAACTTCGTGCTGGCCACCCAGGGTGGCCATGGCAAGGTGACCGGTACGCCGGGCGTGTTCGACACCAACTGGATCGCGCCGGGCGACACCTGCGATGCGATGATGATCTACAGCCATGCGGTCCTGATCGAGGCCATGATACTCAAGCCCTTCTTCACCCAGTTCTCGCAACAGGTCTACGAAGGCATCAAGGACCAGATTTCAGTCGACCAGGGCAATGATTATGCGACCGCGGTCTCCGCCACGCCGACCGGTTTTTCCTACACCATTTCCGATACGCCGGACGGCAACGACAATCGCTATCAAAACATCTATACGGCCGACTTCGTCAACAGCGACGGTCAGGTCGCCGTCAACCTGAAGGGCCAGCTGATGCTCTACAAGGAAGTCGAGCAGAACGACGGCCTGCTGCATCCGAAAGCGTCGGCCACCTTCAATATTGGCTGGAATGCGGTCTACACCCTGTCATTGAACAAAGATGCGAGCGGCCAGCCGAAGATTCAGATCGACCATTCGAGCAATTTCGCCCCTCCTGCTACCAGCACTTGGATGAACAATGATGCCAAGGCCATGCAATGGATCGGCAAGATCCTCGGCAGCTTGCTCGACTTTTGCACGGGTTTCCTCGACCAGGGCTTCATGGGCAATCTGTTTGCCAACCTGCTCAGCGTCAACGTGCCCGATGTTGGCAATGTCGATGCCGCCGTGGGCGATCTGGGCGACAACGTCGGCACCATGATCATGATGCCCGCGGGCGACGTATTCGCCTTCAAGCAGCCCGCCAGCGACCCCTTGGGCAACCTTTCTATGCAACTCATCTACAAGTCCGAGACCTGATCATGACCAATACCAGCGCAACCATCGATATCGTCCAACTGACGGGCAGCGGTAAGCAAAGCGGCAAGGCCGTGACGGTCACCGCTTCCTGTGAACTGATGCACAATCAATTGCCGGCCTCGGCCATCGACCCGAGCAAGAATATCCTGGCCGTCCAGGACAGCAGCGGTTCGCCCCTGCTGTTCTCTATCGGTTCCGACCAGCGCTTGTGGCTGATGTCGCAAGACAGCGCCAGTCCGGGGGGCTGGGCCGCGCTTGAGCTCACGGCCGGGATGGACCAGTACACCAGCGCGACCTGCCTGGACCTGAGCCAGGACCGCCAGGGCCACATCAGCGTTGCCTTCGCCATGCGGCGCAAGGATGGCAGCGGCACCGACGTGCTGTACGCAACGATGGTACCGAACGATACCACTGCGGCCGACTGGAAAGCCTTTGCCACCCTGGCTAAACCCTTGCAGGGCCTGGACCCGGCCTTTGCCGCCACCCAGCTGATCCTCGGCCATTCGGACGATGGTGATGCACCGCTGCTGAGCGTGGCAGGTGTCATCGGCGCCCAGCAGCACTACTATGTGCTCACCGACCCGGCCGCGCCGGCAGTGCTGATGAACTTCCCCGAAGACCTAGGCAAGGATCCCGCCGCCCTGATCGCGCTGGCCAACGGCTATGCCTTCGGCCAGCGCGGCATCTGGTTCCTGTACACGCTGGGCCAGTCGCAAACGCTCGAATGCACCACCTTTTCCGATCCGTCGCTGGGCTCGATGATGTACGATTACAGCCCGCCGTCGGGCATTCTCTACACCTGTATGGCGCTGCCGACCGGCGCCTACGACGATCCGATGTCGATCTCGTCGGATGTCTACGTTGGAACGAACAGCGGCGTGTCGATGTTCCGCGGCGCCAGCAAAGAGCAGTTCGAAACCGTGGCCGCCGATCTGCCCGATGTACACCAGATCATCGTGCGCACCGAGGGCGAAAAAGTATCGGTGTGGGCGATCTGCAGCCCGAACCTGCTGTACTACATCAGCGGCAAGGCCGGCGTCGCCAATTCGTGGAACACGCCGGTGCTGTTCAGCACCGACTGCCTGCACTTGGCACCGATCCGCAGCACCAGCAACAGCGCCAATGAATTGTTCATCGTCAGCAACGACCCGAGCACCGTCAGGCCCGAACTGATCATCGTGCATGCGATCCAGGACCCGGTGTCGACCTTGTGGCACAAGGAAACCATCAAGCAGTCCAACAAGGACCTCGTGTGCAATGCCCAGACCTATACCAGCGTATTGCAATTCGAGGACGACGCGGGCACGCCGATGGCTGGCCAGACCGTGGGGCTGACGGCATCGGACTGGGTGTATGCGACCGTCAACGGCAAGGTATACAGCCTCGACCTCGATACCCCGGTCATGGTGCGGGCCGACGCGGCCGGCAAGGTGACGGTGATCGTGCAGGCGGCCGATATCTCGACCCCGATCCTGCATGTCAGCTCGGATAGCTTTGTTGAAGTCGTCAATTGCTATCCGAACGGGCGGGTCTACCAGGGCCTTGGCAATATCAAGACCGGCGCCGACCTGAAGGCGGCCACCGCGGACGGCAAGCCGGTACTCGACCCTGGCACCGACGACGCTACGGCCGACGGCGTCGCCAGTAATGTCAGCCAGATGCAGACGGCCGGCTCGCAATACGTCGACGGCGCGCGCGCGCCTGGCGCCGTCTACCTGGCGATAGGACCGACCAGGCATTCCGGTGCGCTGGACCTGTCCCACCTGCCGGCCAACTTCGCCATCGGCATGCAGCGCATGAAAGGGACTTGGCAGCCGCTGGCAGTCGGTTCCCATGCCCATGTCCTGACGATGACCAACGGTTTCGACGACATTCTGATGGATATCGGCGACGCGCTGGAATGGCTGGGCCATACGATGATGGATGGCCTCGAGGACATCGTCAAAGGCATTACCTACCTCAAGGATGGCGCGACGTTCATCCTGCACAAGGTGGGCGACGTCCTCAATTTCGTCTTCACGCTGGCTGGCAAGGTGCTGACCATCGCACTCAAGACCTTCGGTGCCTTGCTCAAGGCCCTCAATTTCGTGCTCAAGCTGGTCGGCATCGACCTCGCCAAGATCCTAGCGTGGCTCGGCCATTTGCTGGGCTGGGATACGATCTGGGACACCCATAAGATCATCGCGGCAATGCTCAACAACAGCCTGCTGTATGCGGAGAAGGCGGTGGTGCAGGATATCGATGCTGTGCGCAATGCCGTGAGCACCGTCCTCGCCAACATCAAGCAGGACTTCGATGGGCTGAGCTTGCCTGCGGAAGTCGCGGCGCCGCGCAAGACCGACAGCGGCATGCCGGCCGGGGCTCAGCACAGTGCGCCGGCCAATATGGCCACCTACCAGATGCAGCATGGCGGGATGCTCAACGGTAGCGGCGCCGCTTCCAGCGGAGCGCCGTCCCTGACCGACCTGGCCACGAACTTGTTACCCGAGTTAATGAGCGCAGTGATCGGCGACCTGACAAAGCTGGCCAACGATGCCGTCGCGCTGTGCACCCAGCCGGGCAATACGATTGACAGCGTGCGCCAAATCCTGGCCGACCTGATCGACATGCTTCTCGAAGTCCTCAATAAATTGATCACCGCCTTCTTCAACGTGGTCGCCGCACTAGTGACGGCGATCAGCGAAGGCTTGCGTGAGGAAGCCGACATCCCGCTGCTGAGTCAGTTCTACGAATTCATCACGGACTTGCTGGGCGACGAAGAAGAGTTCAGCGTGATCAATGCAACTGCGCTGCTACTAGCGATCCCGCTGGTGGAAATGTCGCGTGCCTTCGGCCTCGGGGCACCGTTCGATGGCGTCGACGGCATGGACTCGCCGGATCTGTTCAATCAGATCGAGGCCCACAACAGAAATCCCGTCGCGCAGCGAATGATGGCCGCCACGCTGAAGGACGATCCGCCGGAAGGCGTGAGTAAAATGCAGCATGACTACTCGACACGCGGCGGCATTGTCGGTGCTATTGTCTCCATCTTCGAGACGATCGGGCAGTTGCTGACGAGCGCAGACGAGAGCAGCGGTGGCCCGGGTGAGGGCACCAAGGCCACGATCGAAAAGGTCGTGTTGGCGATGTCGCTGGTCCGTTTCGCCGCCACCTTCCCGATCCGTGATCCGGCGCGCGACGAGCATGCTTGGCGCCTCAAGGTGACCGCCTGGGTGATTGCGCTGACGGGCATCCTGCTTACGCTCGGGCTGAAGCAGGTCGAATCGATCAATGCCGAAGAGGAGGGCGCCATCGGTGCGGTGACCAACGGATTGACCTTGGTACTGCAAATGATCAGCGACGGCATCGGCAAGGAGGCCGAAGCGCTGGCCTGGTGTTCCGACATTGCCGGTGGGCTGGGCGGGCTGGCGTCCGGCATCGGTGCCGCCACCAAGGATCCTTACGTCGCGGCGGTCGGGCTGGGCACTGGCGGGCTCGGTTCCATTTTCGCCCTCGCCCTGGCAGTCAAGACGGCTCCGGACCAAGTAGCGTATTTCGTCAACGTGGGAGGCTAAGGCCATGAGCGATATTTTTGAAGACTATGACATGCTCGTTGCGGTCAACCAGAAGACCGTCAATGCACAACTAGCAAGGCTGGCCGCGGGCGGCGCCATCCCCGGATCCATCACGCTGTACCGGCAGGATCAACATGGCACCTCGACCTACAAGCTGGTCAGCCAGCTGTCCGACGTGCCGGCAGGCTGCGAGTATCTCGATGTGCAATTGCAGCCGCAGATCATGATTGCACAAAGCGGCACCCAGGTGAATCTGGTGCTTAAATTCATCGGTGGCACGGCCTGCCTTTCGAACGGCGCGGGTCCGCTGGCCAAGCTCCAACATTACGATGCGGCCGGCTGGGAGTATGGACTGGTGGTCTCGCTCAGCCTGGCCGAGACCGGTGCAGTCGATACCCGGCTGCCTGCGCCGCTTCAGCAACAACTGACCAACTTCCAGTCGGCTATGTTTTCGGTCAATTCGCTCTTTGCGGACCTGGCTGCCGTGACGCAAGAGCAGTTCAGTTCGGCGGTCGTCAAGGCGGGCGACCAGGCCAGTACCGATGCGCTGACCTTCTTCATGACCTTCTATATCAAGAGCCTGATCGCGGCCGGTTCGCCCTATATCCTCGGGTATACCGTGGTGGCGACCACCGCGACCTCGCCATCGGCCATTGTGGTGCCCGATACGTTGCTGCCGACGGCCAGCACGTTTACCCTGGTGAAGAACGATGACCCCGATCATAGCTGCCTCGTGTATGCGCTTGCGACCCGCGGTTGCCACAATACCCTGTCGGGTTCCCCCGTCAATTTGCCCGATGGATGGGGCAGCGATATCGCCACGGCGCAGCTGTGGTATGCCCCGGCAGCCTTGACGGTGCCTTTGCTTCTGAAGCCAATCTACGATCAGTTGTCGGCGCAGACTTTTGCCAACGTAAGCCAAAACCTCGATAGCATCGACGCGGGAAGTCCCTGGAGCAGCCAGATCACGGCAGCGAGCAATGGCGAATGGAATTTCAATATCTCAAACCAAAACAGTGATGACGATAACCGTTACGACAACGGCTTCAAAGCCAATACGGTGAGCGCGTGGCAAGGAAACATCATTCCACTGTTCCAGGGCGGAACCCAGTTTGGTTTTCCGTCCTGGGACGAGCCGCCGGATGGGCCTGGCCTGACGCTCAATGGCGCCATCTATGTGTTCAAGCAAAACACCACCAGTTGGGGCCCGTTCGGCAACGCACAGGCCTGGGCTTCGTCACAGATCAATTGGTCGGGCAAGGTGACACTCAGCGTCGGCCCGGATGGGGCATTGGGTATCGACAGCTGCCTCACAGGCAGCAACCGCAACGACCACAGTGGTCATAATTTCGGTGCCAGCCTGGACGAGGTGCTAGGCGACATCGCAAATATTGCCGGTTCCCTGGTTGGGGGCGGCGGGGGCAGCCTTGGCAATGTATTTTCCGGCCTGCTGCAGAACACTACCATAGACAAGATCTGGTCGCTGTCGTCGGTCTTTTCCAATTTGCGGGGGCCGGCAACCCATACGGTGATGCTGCCCGCCGGCGATGTGTTCAAGTTCGGTGGGATCGATTGCCACCCGTCTGGCGCGATCTCGATTGATCTCGACTACCCGTAGGACCGCAGCGCAGCGCGCCGGCACCGGCATGCCGGGGACCAAACGAAGGCAGGCGCCCAGTCCCCTGTGTATGGCTGACGATCAGGCCATGGCGACGCCGCTGGGTGGCCTCGGTGCCATAGGGGCCGAGGCCATCCAGCCATTCCTTCAGGCATTGAGCCGAAAGGGCATCTTTGATGCCCCACACTTCAATGACTACGACTACGACTACGATGAGGAAGGCATACACGACCTTGTCGTTGTCGTCGGAGACGACGACAAGGCAGTTGTTGGAATGAAGATCAATGCCACAAAATAACATGACGTCCTCCTCGATAAAGTTTGGATTCGTACCGTGACTTTATGCTTCGGCTCGGCCGAAGGGAGGACGGCCAGATGATTATCAGTTTTCGGTGCAAATCAACAGGCATGTGCGACAGCAGACGAAAAGCTGCGATTGCATCGGCACGCACAAGTAGTCTGGCTCGATTGATGCATATACATCATCATTTCCGAGGTTGGCATCCATCGCGGTTATCTCGATGCTACGGTAAAGAAACCTATCGAAACTGACGAATATCCGCCGATGAAGCTGGATCAAACCATTTGAGTTTCGTGTCGCGAGATACGATTTGCTCTTCACCAAATTTTGGGGTTGTTGCCCAGCACGCAACTGTCTCCATCAACCGGGCGAACAATTTTTTTTGTAAATTCAGGCTCACGATTCTGGTTTGCTCAGCGTATTCGGACTATTCGCTGCCTAATTTTAGTGATAGTAGTTCATTACGCAGCAAAGAATTGCTGCGAACCTCAGCCTCTAGATCGTGTTCCAGTCGAATCACAAAGGATGCCAACTGATCTTTGTTCCATCGCATCAATCGTGCCAATCGGCGCTTGTCTCCGGAAGACGGCGTCTCTCCTATCATTTTAGCGAGGACCTTCGTACGATAATGCTGCGTGCGCTTTGGCATTACTTCCAATTCATACAATGCGCGACAGGCCTCATTGCGCAAAATCGTAGTCGGCGCCACTGCTTTTCCCGAGGAAGAAAAGTCTTTACTTGTCGCTGAAATACTCGAAAGCGTCAATATCGCATTCATGCTTTTTAGGTGTGCAATCGCCTTCGTGATAGTTTCCAGTGTGACTTGCTTTTTTTTGTCGTAGCTCATGGAGAGACCATTTGTACCATGAAGCATAACGACGGGGGTATTCTCGCAGCTCATCTATTTTCCCCTGGGTGTTATGTTAATGGGGGAAGTGGCGGATTGTTCGGTTGCCTCGATAAGATCCATTTCAAGCATGAGCTCATCACAACTGCTTACGACCTGCTCCGCCTTTCGTATCTCTGCAGGAAGACCGCTCTTGCGCGCAAACGCCGCAACCGCTTGGTACGCAGACTTTAACTCGATTACCTGTACGCGCTTCGCTGGATCGGGCACGTTGCCAGCACATCCGATACAGGCATATTTCACTGGGCAAGCGTTTGCTACCGTGCAGGTCCCACCCACGATCGGGATCAATGCACCAATCTTCTCCTTTGCTTCACTGATTTGGCGCCGCATTTCGCCTGCAGTACGCATATGCGACTTACTTAGATCTATACGAGATTCAAAAATGCGTCTCTGCATTTCAGCAAGTATCGCCGGCGGCGGCTTCGAGTAGTAGTCCGTCACTTTGATGTCGCGCTGCTTCATCAGCATTCCTACTACATCAAGCGGTGTATCAAGCGCGCGCAACTCGGTCGCGAAGCCATGCCTGAGAAGATGGGAGGTGACATCGAAGCTATTTCCGTCAGCGGTGATGAATTCGACATCAGCCCATAAAAAACGAATGCAATCATTTACTTCCTTATGGCTAAGATGCTTATTGTTCACTTGCCACAAGTAATTTGCGGGCTCAAGCTTAATGTCCAGCGCTCTAACAGGGTTCACGACATTGAACGCGATGCCTTTTGCACGGTTGTAAGACCACCAAGAATGAAGTGCCTGCATACATTTTTCATCGATATAGTAGGGTTCCTCTTCCTTACGCCCCTTAGGCATGGCCCAGAACGCAATCGTATCCTTGTTCTCTCCTAAGCGGACTCGGCAAAGCCTCTCAGGGATGAGGCGAATTTGTAAAAATTCGTTCATGCGTGCGCCGGTCTTAGTCATGATCTGAATAGCTGCATTACCGATTAGAGATCCCCGCTTCAATATTTCCAAGGGAATAAAACGAGTCGAAAGATCAGTGCGTAAATGTAAATGCCAAGAACGAGTTGGCAGATCCCAGTCGTAGCCCCCTGGCACACCATTTAGTAATTTTGGTCGGGACATTGCATTGCCCTTCATCTCTTCATCTTGCATGAACCAATAGTCTAGTGACATACCAGACTTCGTTGATCCACCTGCATAGTGCAAAAAGTACAACCCTTGTGAGTCAAATATTTTTTGTTGAGATGTTGTCGCGTACTTATAAAAATCTGGCTTAATTTGAATATGGGTTTGCGTGAGGGTCTTGCAGTCCCAAAGGCATAATTTATGTTCTACTTCAAATATACTTCCGTTGTCTGTGATAGATTCGTCAGAAATAGAGAAGTGATAAGGGAGTTGAATTTTTCCACACCTATGCTGCTCAATCAAAGAGTTATAAGCCTCTAATATTCGGGTGATCTGAACACTGCGCCGTTCGGAAATATTTCGAAGTATATAAAATTTACTGTGTACAACGTCGGTCTTCTTCTTGCGCTTGGATTTTGCCTCTTCTTTTGACGATGAATAGGGGTCGGCATGAGTCCAAAAGAAGGTATCGTTTATTTCTGGCAACCAATATTTCGAAAATATATCCCGTTGCTCTAGATTTAACAGCCTGAAGTATTCTTCCTGGCGTTTCAAAAGGCGAAAATATGATTGAACGGTTGTGACACGCTTTGCTTTCGAGTCGCTAGGGTAAATTATTCCTGTGAAGTAATCGTTGAAGAATTTATCTGTTGAAATGCAGCTGATATCAGCAATGCGTTCAAGTAGAAAAATTTTGCTTAAAGTAGCAAAAAACGTAATATCGTTGGCACGATTGGTATCAGCGAATGATAAGACAAAGAAGGCAACTGACCGGAGTCCAGGTTGAGGGATATGGTAGATCGTTCGTAGATGCCTTTCGGCCATGGCAGACTTTCCTGCGTGCAAATCCATAAACGTCATTGGGATGTGTCGTAACTCAGCAGGTATAACTTCCAGTACCATCGCCAAGGTTACTGTTCGCCATGACTTTAGTCTAATGGCACTTTCACCAGATTGGATTTCCCAATTCCTGATTGCGGCGTTGACCAAGGGCGTCGATGATCCAGTGAATGTTGCTACATCGGTATAACTCACGTAACCATAACTCATCTTGACAGACTCTATACCAAAAATTATGCGTTTTTCTCGAAGAAATTCGTATCTAGTGAGATTAAAAAAGAAATTCTTAAAAATGTTGAATTCAGCATACCAGTTTTGAATTTCTTCCTGAGTAAAGACAATTTTATTATTAAGCTCGTTAGCAATTTTATCGAGATACGGTTGAATATTCTTGGATATTGTGGGTTGGCTTCGCTTTGTATGCTGAACCAAGTCGGCCATGCGGGCGACAGTGCGATTTTTTCGGCAGTCATCAAGATAATTATATAGCGTATCCTTTGTGTCCGACTTGTCAGTTGGATCCCAGTTATGAAGTTTTTTCTTCCAACTTTGGCGTGGGTTTAGCTGTAAACCATTTTTCTGCTCAAAATTTTTAACTCTTTCTCTCCATTGTGATCGCATACCACCGACAATTTTTCCCAACGCAAGTGCTGTAAATTCTCCTTTCAAAGTCAGAAAGTGAATTGCGTAGTCGATATGCTTAATTCGCAAGGCCTGATAGTTATGCTTGCGTTCTAGCTGATCACGGAAACATCTGAAAGTGTCACACCATGTGATGAAATCTGATTGTGATTCAATTATTTGTGTCATTAAATCATTCAGAATTAAGTCCGTATACTCTTTAACATATTCTCGAGCAACATGCTTGGAAACTTCACAATGCAAAACTACATTCGGTATTTTTAAAATATTGTTGTTATTTGACTTTATTGATTCAATGTACGAAAAAATACGTTGCCGAATTTCATTTTGTGTTTCAGTAGAATAATGGGATTTTTGGCTCATGATCCTAGCATCTCCTTCAAAAGAATCAGGGATCGGCTCAACGGTATCGGACCATTGGCTTGATTTTCTAGGATGCGTATATTTTCAGCTTCTTGCCTAGTTTCCAATGCCAGATGCAGTTCTGATGCGATGGTGGGTAAATTGTGATGTTGCATGGCCTGATCGTAAGTCGGAATCATGTCTGTTCGCCAGGCCATTAAGGCTAGTAGGCTCGATCTAAAATTCTGCAGCTCTTCTGGATTTTTCGCTCGTGCTTTAATATCGTGTAACGCCATAGTTACAAACCAGTGCCTAACTTGATGTGGTCGGATTTTCATTCCAGAGCTTCGTAGTGCGGGTGTCCAATAGTTCCGGCGAAAATGATCGGGGGTCAATGCACGACTTGCTTTACCAAGAAAAATCGGCATGTTTGACAGCTGCTTGGGCGGCAGCTCCGCGATCTCAGTTATACTCTTAGGCTCCTGTGGAAAGAGAGACCGTTCCTGTTCTACATATTTGATAAGAATTTTCTGTGTTTTGTCAGAGATGTATAAGCGTTTACTAAGCCGACCGTGACTACCTTTGTTGATACACAATATCTCTTTCTGAAAATGGCTACTAGACCAACCGAAGAGCGATAAAGAACATACTTCATGGATACGGCAGCCGGTATCGAAGAGAATGCGCGCAACAGCGACCTCCCGTAGACTCCATCCCCAGCGCTCTCCGCACGCAATTACGTCGTTGAAGAGAGTTGGTGAGTCGAGTATTTCTGGAAGCCAGCCTTTGCTGGTGTTTCTGAAATAAGATGCCACTGAACGTATGTTGCGGATATCATCAACCCCGCTTTCTTGAGGCATGGGATTTCGGCCGTGTATGCTCAAGAAAGCAGCCTTTGCATTTTTTATTTGCTCTGCGATTAGTTCCTTGGAATTGTCGCCCTCCATCGGATTTTGTTGTGCGTAAAGCTTGTGCTCGATGAGGAGCTCGAAGAATATTCGGAGCGCTGCAAATAATTTCGCTACTGGGCGAGATGTTTCCCAAGTTGGCTCAATTCGTCTGGTGTCAAACCCAGCACGATCGCGCCCTATAGCTACCACGCATTTCACCTTGGAATTAAGGAAGTGGATTAATAGCGCCCGGACTTGCTCTGGCGGGGATAGAAGTGTCCACCCTTGGCGCTTGCAGAGGATGTCGGTTTCAATCCAGCTGGCAAAATGAACAATTTCTCGCGTATAGGACTTTGCCGTGTTCGCTGCGAGTTGCTTGCCGGCATTGCAGGCGAAGAGTGTTAGTTCAACATGAGGCATTCCCAATGAGTCGCAAACTTGGAATGGAAACGGGGCAGTTGCTTTGATTATTTTGAAAGGCATCTGAGATAGCACTCCACGCAAGTTGCACATGATGAAATGTATATAATATAGGCATTGCTGAGCATTTGTCACACTCTGGAGTAGTATGCGAAAATCTGTTCGGACCTGGAAAAGCCCAACGGCCTGACCATGCTCGGCTACGCCGACATCCCCGACCGCATCTGGCCGCTGGGCGTGCGCAAGATCAACGGCATCGGCCCGAAGGCGACGGAAAAACTGGCGGCGCTGGGCATCGAAACGATAGGCCAGCTGGCCGAGGCCGACGCCGGCCTGTTGCAAGACCACTTCGGCGCCAACTACGCCGGCTGGCTGGCCGAGGTGGCGCACGGCGTCGACCAGCGCGAAGTGGCCACCAGCTCGGTCACCAAGTCGATCAGCCGCGAAACCACCTTCGAGCGCGACCTGCACGCGCGCGGCGACCGCGAGACGCTGTCCGGCATCCTGACGGCGCTGTGCGCGCGGCTGGCCGACGACGTGCAGCGCAAGGGTTTCGTCAGCCACACGATCAGCGTCAAGCTGCGCTTCGACGATTTCCAGATCGTCAGCCGCAACGTGACCCTGCCGGCGGCCGTGGACGACGCGGCCGCCATCCTGCACGCGGCGCGCGAATGCCTGAAACGCGTGCCGCTGCAACGGCGGCTGCGGCTGCTGGGCGTGCGCGCCAGCACGCTGGAAAGCAAGGCGCTGTACCGCGCCGCGGCCGGTCCCGGCCAGGGCGAACTGTTTGCCTGAGCGCGCATCGGGAATACAACGCAGCAAAGAAATCAACGGCGGCCGCCGCCCGCCAGCGTGTAAAATGACGCTCCCCTGGCATGACTGAAACAACGGAAAATATAACTATGTGGTTCAAGAATCTTCAGATTTACCGCCTGCCCGCCCCTTGGGCGTACACCCCGGAACAACTGGAAGCAGCGCTCGCTCCTCATTCCTTCGTGCCGGCCAACAGCAATGAATTGCTGCGCCAGGGATGGGACACGCCGCGCCCGAACGGCGGCCTGGTCCACGTCGTCAACAAGCAGATGCTGATCCTGCTGGGCACGGAAAAGAAACTGCTGCCGTCGTCGGTGATCAACCAGGTCGCCAAGGCGCGCGCCGCCGAAATGGAAGAGGCGCAAGGTTTCGCTCCCGGCAAGAAAGCCATGAAGGAACTCAAGGAACGCGTGGCCGACGAACTGCTGCCGCGCGCCTTCTCGATTCGCAGCAACGTCTGGACCTGGATCGACCCGGTCAACGGCTGGCTGGTGGTCGACGCGGCCAGCCCGGCCAAGGCCGATGAAGTGATCAAGCTGCTGCTCAAGGCCGTCGATAAACTGCCGCTGGAAAGCCTGCGCGTGCAGCGCTCGCCGGTTGGCGTGATGACCGAATGGCTGCAGGCCGACGACGCGCCGGCCGGCTTCACGGTCGACATGGACACCGAGCTGCGCGCCACCGGCGAGAGCAAGGCCGCCGTGCGCTACGTGCGCCACACGCTGGAGGCGGACGAGGTGCGCCGCCACATCGCCGCCGGCAAGCAGTGCACGCGCCTGGCGATGACGTGGGACAGCAAGATTTCCTTCGTGCTGACCGAGTCGCTGGCGATCAAGGGCATCAAGCCGCTGGACGTCATCACCGAAAAAGAGTCGAGCACCAAGAACGACGACGAACGTTTCGACGGCGACATGATGCTGATGACCGGCGAGCTGGCCAAGCTGATGGCCGACGTGGTCGAAGCGCTGGGCGGCGAAGCGAAAGCCTAAGCCGGCCAGGCGGCGCCGCGCCGGCGCCACCCAGACGTCAAAAAGCCCGCAAAATTTGCGGGCTTTTTGTTTGTAGGCCGCTAATTTGGCTGCTGACTTGCCCGCTTACCTGGCCGCCAGCAAAGGCTGGAACACGCCGGCGACGCGGTTCTTTTGCACATTATCCCAGGCGAAAATCTGCCCGTTCATCGCCACGTAGACGCCCGGCGGCAGGGTTTGCGCGGCGGCGCAGGCGAAGCCGAGGTTGAACAGGGCGTCGGAATTGTCGATCGCATAGGGAATCATGGCGCCGGTCAGCACGATGGTCTGCTCCAGCTGCACCGGGCCGAGCACGGCCGCCGTCTGCGGCATGGTGTCGGTGCCGTGCACGATGACGATGGCCTTCTCGCTGGCGGCCTGGCAGGCGGCCAGGATGCGGGCGCGGTCGGCGTCGACCATGTCCAGCGAATCCATCAGCGGCAGCTGTTCCAGCGTCACGCCGACGGTCAGCCGGGCGCGGGTCAGCGCGGCCGGCAGGTGGCTGTCGGCGAAACCGAGCGTGCCGTTCAGTTCGTTGTAGTGTTTGTCGAAGGTGCCGCCGGTGGCGAGGATGCGCAGGGTCATGGTGTCGATCATGGTCAGGAGGAATGGGCGAATGATAGCCTGAAGCGCGGCCGCTGTGCAGGGTCGCCGGCCGTACAGGGCGCAACAAAATGTTTATCCGGCGCGGCTGGAAAATTGGCGCGACTGTGAGTACACTGGTTTCTTTGTCCGCTCAGCCGCCATGAAAACGCTCGCTCCCGGTACCGTCATTTTCCACCGCCACCGCGGCTACGGCGTCATCACGTCGGTCAACCTGCTGACCGGCTGGATCGCGGCGCGCTTCGGCAGCGAGGCGCGCGCGCTGGACCTGAACCTGTCGACCGACGCGGTGCAGTTCGCCGACGGCGAGGCGATCCTGTTCCGCCGCGCGCCGCCGGACCGCATGCCGCACGCGCGCCTGATGGCCATGGTGCGCGCGCTGCACGGCGCCGGTTATCAGAAGCTGTATCTGTACGCGTGGCCCAAGCCGTCCGGCCTGCACTGGCGCTGGCATTTGTTCACCGGCCAGCGCGACTGGATGCAGCGGCCGTGGCGCGAAGGCTGGTACGGTTCCGGCGCCGACTACAACGTCAATCCCGTGATGGGCTGGGGCGACACGCCCGGCGCCAGCACCGAGGAGCTGGTCGACGCGCTGGCCCGCTTCGATCCGCATGGCCTGGCGCAGGCGCTCGGTCGCGACGAAGACCACACGGCCTGGTTCGAGAGCGTCTGCGACGCGCTGCTGCCCGGCTATATGTACAGCCTGGACATGCAGCGCCCCGACGGCGGCCCGCTGCAGGAGATGCCGCCGGTGCCGGTGATCCCGGTGCGCGCCTCGCTGCCGCCGTATGCCGGGCCGCGGATCGCCTGGCCGCCCGGCTGGGCCGGACTGTGGAGCAAGGTCCACGCGATGCCGACGCCGGCCATCAACCTGACTGGCGTGCCCGAGATCCGCTGAAAACTTGAACCGCCCAGGCGGCGGCATATCGGTTCAGACCGCGCGTTCGGCGCCGTTGAGCGTGGTCCGGCCCCGCTTGACGCCGCATGCCCCGCCGGCGTTCACCGCGCGTGGGCCAGATACTCCGGATTGGCGATCTTGTCGCAAGTGCCCGCCGCGAAATCGACCACGTTCTGGAAGGCGTGGCGGAAATACAGCTCGTAGCTATCCTTTTCCACATAGCCCAGGTGCGGCGTCGCCAGCACGGTGGGTATGCGCAGCAGCGGCGCGTCCGGCGCCAGCGGCTCGGAGGTGTAGACGTCGAGCGCCGCGTAAGCGGGCCGTCCCTGTGGCAGCGCCTGCTCCAGCGCGTTCTCGGCGACCAGCTCGGCGCGGCTGGTGTTGACGAACAGCGCCGTGCGCTTCATGCGCGCCAGATCGTCGGCCGTGACCAGCCCGCGCGTGGCGTCGTTGAGCCGCAGGTGCAAGGTCAGTACGTCGGCCTGCTCAAAGAAGGCCTCGCGCGACGCCGCCGCCAGGTTGCCGTCGGCGAGCGCCGCGTCGCGGCTGGCCTGGCTGCCCCACACCAGCACCTGCATGCCGAACGCGCGGCCGTAGCCGGCGATGATGCGGCCGATCTTGCCGTAGCCCCAGATCGCCAACGTGCGTCCCCTGAGCACCGTACCCAAGCCGTTCAGCGCCGGGTTGATCGACGCCGTCTGCCACAAGCCATCCTTGAGGTTATTCGCATACGGCACGATCTTGCGCGATGCCGCCATGATCAGCGCCCACGTCAGCTCGGCCGGCGCGGTCGGTGAGCCGACACCCTCGGCGATGGCGATGCCCAGCTCGCTGGCGGCCGCCACGTCGACATGGCCGGCCAGCTTGCCGGTCTGCGAAATCAGCTTTAAATTCGGCAACTTGGACAGCAGCGCCCGGCTCAAGGACGTGCGTTCGCGTATCAGCACCAGCGCGTCGAACGGCGCCAGCCGGATGGCCAGCTGGCCCAGTCCGCGCGTGCCGCTATTGAAGATTTTGACCTCATGTTCGCGCAGCAATTCGAAGCAATCGAGCTCCGCTGTAGCATTTTGGTAATCGTCGAGAATTGCGATTTTCATGGGAGTTGGCAGAAGTTATAAAGAATTTCGTAGCGAAATAACAGGTTTGTGGCAATGCTGAATAGCCTACTACAATACTCAACCATTTCTCCTACATTTTTGATGGAAAGCCGGTTTGCCGGGTGTACAATCGGCCAAAAATCGAATGCCGCGCGCACCATCCGCGAGTTCACGCAATACGTTCCAGCAGCCCGCCAGCAGCATGGGTTGGGCGCCGTAAGGGCGCCGACGACAAGACCGCCGTACCCGCCGAAGCATGTTAATGACTTTCCGAGCGCAAGCGATGAGCTGACGACGATCCTGCCGTGCCGGGAAAGACAGAATTCTTATTGGCATTGGAGGTACTATGAATCAGCCCGTCATGGGTGGCGTTGCGGCACTGAACGTCCCAGCTTACATTAAACAGCAAAGCTTGATCAATTGGGTGGCCGACATCGCCGCCCTGGCCAAGCCCGACCGCATCCACTGGTGCGACGGCTCGCAGGCCGAGTACGACCGCCTGTGCGGCGAAATGGTCGCGGCCGGCACGATGAAGAAATTGAACGCCGACAAGCGTCCGAATTCCTACCTGGCCTGCTCCGACCCGACCGACGTCGCGCGCGTTGAGGACCGCACCTTCATCTGCTCGGCCACCAAGGAAGAAGCCGGCCCGACCAACAACTGGACCGACCCGACCGAAATGCGCGGCACCCTGAACGGCCTGTTCGACGGCTGCATGGTGGGCCGCACGATGTATGTCGTGCCGTTCTCGATGGGACCGCTCGGTTCGCCGATCGCCCACATCGGCGTCGAGCTGTCCGACTCGCCCTACGTGGCCGTCAACATGCGCGTGATGACCCGCATGGGCCGCGCCGTCTACGACGTGCTGGGCAGCGACGGCGAATTCGTGCCCTGCGTGCACACCGTCGGCGCGCCGCTGAAAGCCGGCCAGAAGGACGTGGCCTGGCCGTGCAACCCGACCAAATACATCGTGCACTTCCCGGAGACGCGCGAAATCTGGTCCTACGGTTCCGGCTACGGCGGCAACGCGCTGCTGGGCAAGAAATGCTTCGCGCTGCGCATCGCCTCCAACATGGGCCACCAGGACGCGCAAGTTGACGGCGCCGGTTGGCTGGCCGAGCACATGCTGATCCTCGGCGTCGAATCGCCCGAAGGCAAGAAGCACTACATCGCGGCGGCCTTCCCCTCGGCCTGCGGCAAGACCAACTTCGCCATGCTGATTCCGCCGGCCAGTTTCAAGGGCTGGAAAGTGACCACCATCGGCGACGACATCGCCTGGATCAAGCCGGGCGCCGACGGCCGCCTGTACGCGATCAATCCTGAGGCGGGCTACTTCGGGGTCGCGCCGGGCACCAACGAAAAGACCAACTTCAACTGCATGGCCTCGATGCGCGAGAACACCATCTTCACCAACGTCGCACTGACCGACGACGGCGACGTCTGGTGGGAAGGCCTGACCAAGCAGGCGCCGGCGCACCTGATCGACTGGCAAGGCAAGGACTGGACGCCGGCCTCCGGCACCAAGGCCGCCCATCCGAACGCCCGCTTCACCGTCGCCGCCACGC